>FLOH01000605.1_pt1 | contig 71972 bp, 62 predicted proteins | sample 756751 | NCBI WGS metagenome assembly FLOH01 (sample SAMEA4026879, study PRJEB14308) | marine metagenome | biome: coastal water; material: water | depth 74 m
TACGCTTGCATCCAGGGCAGCAAGTCCACCTTCCAAATCAGCCACCCGCTTTTCCAGGACATCACAAGTGGGATTCATGATGCGGGAATACGTATTCCCAACAGCAGCCAGATTGAATAGATCTGCACCGTGCTGGGCGTTGTCAAATTCATAGGCTACCGTCTGATAGATGGGGACAGCTACGGCTTTCGTAGTGGGTTCACTGGTATAGCCGCTATGGATTGCTTTGGTTTGAAGTTTGATGGCGGACACTCCGTTTCTATAGCTATTTAAAGGGTTTATCTAATTTTCAAGGGATCGTCTGGATCCACATTATCTAAAAATGGCAAATGCCTGTCAATGTTGGTTAATTGATAAACCAAGCCCAGCCAATTATCGAATATTGACTTCCCTGTATCCCGCCAGGTGTTGTCTAGCAGGGGTTCAATTTCCTTCTCAGGAAAGGTGGGTGTGGGTTGATTCGCAGCTTTTGCCTCCAGGGCAGCCAATTTATAGTTTTCAATGATTGCTTCGATTTCGGGGTTAAAATAATTTTCAGGACTTTCCGGGTAATTACTTCGATCACCACTTAAGTAGCGGTTCACCTCGCGCTTGTATTCTTTTAACAAGCTAATCCGGTCATATTCAGGATGGCCTTGAAGAAAAACGATTCTAAACATGTCGGGGCTGACGGCCATATGAACACCACTTTCAGCACCCTGAACCAATATTTTAAAGCCGGCTGCTTCCAACTGCTCTGGACTCACGTCATTGTTTCGTGAATGGGGGACATCGAAGCGCGTATTGATATTTCGCAAAAGTGGGTGGCCTGAGTTTGTGATGCGATGGCTATAGACTCCCCAGCGTTTTCGTTTCAGGGGTTGTCGCTCGATATGGTGCAAATGTTTAACGATTGCATGGACCGCCAGACAGGAACACAGGACAGATGTAACGTTTCCAGTGGCCCAGTCAACGACTTCTCCCAAAGGTCCCCAGAAAGGTTCCAATTCTAGCGTCGCACTGGCTGGATTCGTTCCAGTGATAATTAATGAATCTATACCCAGAGCTTTCACTTGCTCAAAGGTGATGTAATGCGAGTCGATGTAATTCTGGGTCTCTGCATCCCGCTCAACACCTTCGATGGTAAATGGATAGATGTAGTATTGGACAATTTGATTTGAACTTCCAACCAGACTCAAAAATTGTTTTTCAGTGGCTTTGAAGGAGGCGTTTGGCATGAGGTTTAAAAAACCAATATGCAACTCTCGGATATCCTGGTGAAGCGCCTGGCCCAGATCGAGAATTTCCTCTCCCTGTTGTCTCAGGATGTCAAAGGTGGGCAGGGACGTATGGGCGACTAAAGGCATATAATATCAGCTATCTTTCTCGTTTTGTCTCATTCATTAATATTTCACTCACAGAATTATATTAGGTTTTAAATACGATTTTAGCAAAGAAATAAAATATTGTTGCACTATGGGGGGTCCAAAATGTATAATTGTTCCGCAAATGAAAACGACAGATAAACATATCACAAACATTATTAATCGCCGCCGTCATCCCCGTCATGGAGGAACCGGCGCGTAATTCTGTAAATATAAACGAAAATATCAGAAAGCCCCCGGTTCAAACCAGGGGCTTTTTTTATGTCTCGAATGAAAGCGAATTGAAACAAATGCAAAGGAATGTAATCAAGGTGGAAAAAGAAAAGGTGGTGTTGGCCTATAGCGGGGGTCTGGACACCTCAGTGATTTTGAAATGGCTTGAACTAAAAGGGTATGAAGTGATTTGCTTCGTCGGGAATGTGGGTCAAACAGAAGATTTTGAAGCCGTGGAGAAAAAGGCTTTCGCAACTGGGGCTTCGAAGGTTTACATCGAGGATCTCAGAGAAGAGTTTGTTTCAAATTATATCTTTCCAGCACTTCAGGGAAACGCCCTCTACGAAGGCAGATATCTCCTGGGAACGTCTCTGGCAAGACCCGTACTATCCAAGAGTCAGATCAGCATTGCAGCCCGCGAAGGCGCCAAATATGTATCCCATGGGTCTACAGGAAAAGGGAATGATCAGGTTCGATTTGAGCTGGGCTACTATGCACTTAATCCAGAGATCAAAGTTATTGCACCCTGGAGAGATCCGGAATTTCTGGCTGAGTTCAAGGGACGAACGGATTTGATTAACTTTGCCCAAAAACATGGGATTGAAGTTAGCGCATCAAAAAAACGTCCTTACAGTGAAGATGAGAATCTTATGCATATCAGCCACGAGGCTGGTATTCTGGAGGATCCCTCCGTGCCACCTGATGAATCGGTCTATAGTATTTCAAAACTTTTAAAAGATGCCCCGGACAAGGAAACCAGACTGGAAATTTCTTTTGATAATGGAATACCAGTCCATGTAAAAAATCTTGAAGACGGTATAGAGAAGTCAGAGCCGCTTGAACTATTCACGTATCTGAATGAAGTCGGCGGCGCCAATGGTATTGGTCAATTGGATATGGTGGAGAATCGTTTTATCGGCATCAAATCAAGAGGAATTTATGAGACTCCCGGTGGTACTATTTTATGGGCAGCCCATCGTGATATTGAAGGCATTGCCATGGATAAAGAGGTTATGCACCTGAGAGATATGCTGATTCCAAAATTTGCAGAATTGATCTACAACGGTTTCTGGTTTTCACCTGAAATGGATTTCATTATGAGTGCCTTCAACAAAAGCCAGGAAGCTATCAGTGGAAAAGTACGGGTCGCTCTATACAAGGGAAACGTGGTGACCATTGGCCGCGAATCACCAAACTCACTTTATAACCAGGATCTTTCCAGTATGGATATTGAAGGTGGTTTTGATGCTACTGATTCAACGGGATTCATTAACATTAATGCAATCCGTCTCAAGGCTCATAAGCTGGTGCTTCACAGAAACCGACCCTATAACTGGCGGGAGGCGTCAGCTTGACCAAGTTGTGGGACAAGGGTGTTGAGCTGGATCAGCGGATTGAGGTTTTCACTGTAGGTGCTGACTATCTCCTGGATCACGAGCTGGTCTATTATGATTGTATCGCTTCGAAAGCCCATGTCAGTGTTTTGGAAAAAGCCAAACTGCTTTCGCCTGATGAAGCCAGGCAGCTCAAACAGGAATTGGATCATATCATATTGCTCCATTCCCAGGGAGAATTTGCCATCACTCGCTCCCAGGAGGATTGTCATACAGCCATAGAAGCTCATTTGATTGAGGCTTTGGGTGATCTTGGAAAAAAGATCCATACAGCCAGATCTCGTAATGACCAGGTCCTTACAGCGCTTCGATTGTATTACCGAGACAGTCTGACGGATCTGGAAGATCTGCGACTCCAACTCATAAAAGCTATTTCTCAATTTGTCACCAAGCATGGAGCGGTGGAATATCCGGGATACACCCATATGCAAAAGGCCATGCCCTCAACTTTCCAGCTCTGGGGGGAATCATTTATGGATAGCATGGCTGACAATGGTGTATTGATGGAAGCGGTCTCAAAAATTATGGATCAATCTCCCTTGGGGACAGCAGCCGGATATGGCGTTCCTCTGGACATTGATCGCGAACTGTCTGCCAGGGAACTGGGGTTTTCGAAAGTTCAGGGAAACCCAATTTATGCCCAACATAGCAGGGGTAAGTTTGAGCTCATGCTACTGCACCTACTTTCACAATTCACGGCTGACCTGAACAAAATAGCCAGTGATCTGAATCTGTTTAATATGTCAGAATTTGCATTTGTTAAGCTTCCCGATCAATTCTGCACGGGAAGCTCTATCATGCCTCAGAAGAAAAACCCTGACGTTTTGGAGCTGCTGCGAGCCAAACACCATGTGGTCACCTCTTATGAATTTCAGCTTTCAAACCTACTGTCAAATCTGATCTCTGGTTATAATCGGGATTTTCAGCTCACCAAGGAACCGGTGATGAAGGGACTTAAGATCACGCAGGAGTGTATGCAAATATCAGTTCTGCTTTTTGAGGAGTTGAGTGTCAACCGGGAAGCCTGTTCAAAAGCGATGACCAAAGAATTGTATGCCACAGAACAAGCTTATGCCCTGGTCAAAAAGGGAATTCCGTTTAGAGATGCGTATAAAGAAGTGGCTAAAGGACTGACTGGAAAGTTATGAAAAGAACCCTCCCAAAATTAAGCCGGGTCGTTGTAAAGATCGGTAGCTCAAGTCTGTGTGGGTCTGATAACAAAATTCAGGAACGCCAGATCATTGAGGTGACACGCCAGGTTGCTGCCCTCATTCAAGCGCAGATTGAAGTCGTGTTGGTGACCAGCGGAGCCGTGGCTGCCGGGGCGGGCCTCCTTAAAGAAAAGATTGCCTCGCTGGACAATAAACAGGCTGCAGCGGCTATTGGTCAACCCATCCTTATGGGATATTTCCAAAAATATTTTCAGGCCTATCAATTGACAACAGCCCAAATGCTGCTCACCCATGATGATTTTCAATCCCGCAGGCGATACCTCAACGCCCGGAATACAATTAATTACCTCCTGGCGAACCAAATCATTCCCATTATTAACGAAAACGACAGTGTTAGTACGGAGGAAATTCGGTTCAGCGACAACGATTTTCTGGGAGCCCTGTGTACCAACATGGTCAGTGCAGATCTTTATATCATCCTCTCAAATGTGGACGGGATTGCTGACAAAAACCCCACGGAATACGCTGATGCCAGGGTTTATGAACACTTATCCATCGCAGAATTGGAAGCGCTTAAACTTCAGTTTGCTCACCAGAAATCAGCTGGCATAGGACGCGGTGGCATCGCTACCAAGCTTGAAGCGCCCCTGATGGCTGCCCACTACGGTATTCCCAGCATTATTGCCAACAGCCGGCTGGAAAATGTGCTGCCGCGAATTGTGAGCGGCGAAATGATTGGAACCATTGTGAGTCCGGAAGCCAGCCAACTCAATTCCTGGCGAGCTTACATTGCTCATGCTTTAAAACCAAAGGCGGTCATCATCATAGATGAGGGGGCGGCTCGGGCATTAAAACAAACCAAGGCCAGTCTTTTAGCATCAGGAATCATTACGACTCAGGGTCATTTTCAGCGCGGGGATGGCATCCGATGTTGTCTGAGTGACGGGACAGAAATCATGCGCGGAATTGTTGAATATAATCATGATGAAGTCAAAAAAATTGCTGGCCGAAGGTCAGCTGAAATCGCAGAAATCCTGGGATATAAACACCGTCGAAGTGTAATCCACAGGGAAAACATGGTTGCAGTATAGCGAGATAATGATGACGCTAAAAGAATTGGGACTGTTGACAAAACGGTCCAGCAAAAGACTCCCAACAGTGAGTACAGAGATAAAACGGGCGATTCTCCACAAGATGGCTGACAACATTCTGGCTGCCAGAAAAGAGCTAGCTGTTGAGAATCTCAAAGATTTGCTGGCAGCTCGTGAAAAGGGTTTATCCAGTGCCATGATTGATCGGCTCACCCTCAACGATGAGCGTATTTCAGCTATGGCAGACAGTCTAAAAGAGGTGGCCACCCTGGATGACCCTGTTGGTGTTATTACAGAGGATTATGTGCGGCCAAACGGCTTGCAGGTTCAGCGTCGCAGGATTCCACTGGGTGTCATCGGTGTCATCTATGAATCGCGGCCCAATGTGACAGTTGAGGCGGCCTCACTCTGTTTTTATGCAGGCAATGGCTTAATGCTTCGCGGGGGCTCTGAAGCATTCAATTCAAATCAATGTCTGGTGAAAATATTAAAGGCAGCGCTGGCTGAACATTCACTAGAGAATGTGCTCAACATTGTGCCAACCACGGATCGCTCCAGTATTGATGAATTGGCCAAAATGAATGATGTCCTGGACGTTATCATCCCCAGGGGTGGGGAGGGCTTGATTCGTAGAATCTATGAAATTGCCACAGTCCCTGTGATTGCCCACTACAAAGGCAATTGTCATATGTTTGTGGATGAGTCGGCAAAACTTGAAAATGCTGTAAAAATTGCCATCAATGCTAAGGCGCAACGCCCAGGCGTCTGCAATGCCCTGGAAACCCTATTGGTTCATCAGAAAATTGCAGCTGAATTTATGCCAGCATTTCTATCTGAGGCTTTTAAAAAAGGGGTGGAGATCCGCGGTTGCAAGAAAACTCGAGCTTTTTCAGAAGCCGTCATTCCAGCCACGCTGGGCGATTATGAAACCGAGTTTTTGGATTTGATCCTGGCCGTGAGAATTGTGGAGGATCTGGAAGCCGCTGTTGAGCATATCCAGGCTTATTCCAGCGATCACACTGAAGCCATCATCAGCGAGAACCAGGAAAATATTGAATATTTTACAAAATCTCTGGATAGTTCGGCTATCATCGTAAATGCCTCCACCCGTTTTAATGATGGAGGAGAGTTGGGCCTGGGGGCGGAAATAGGGATCAGTACCACAAAGCTGCATGCTTTTGGACCCATGGGGCTCCGTGAACTTACGACCACAAAATTTGTGGTGACGGGCAACGGACAGTTGAGAAATTAAAGAAAATGGTAGCAATCAGTGAAAAAGTTTTGGCTATATTACAATTAATTGGAAAAATAAAAAGTATTAGGATTGGAATATTATTTTGACTCCACAACAGCAAACCGACAGAGACAGTAAGCAGCGCTTTCCCCTTTATCATCCAGAGGACCATAGGGATGCCTGTGGTATCGGTTTTATTGCTGAAGAGTCCGGCGTGCCATCCCGTCGAGTAATCGAATTAAGCCTTAAGGCACTGAATCGGCTTGAGCATCGAGGGGGGAAGGGGTTTGATCACGATACCGGCGATGGTGCCGGTTTCCTGGTTGATATCCCCTGGCCATTTTTTAGCAAGCGTATCACAGAAGCCGGTATGCAACCCCCTAACAATCCTGAGGATCTGGCGATTGCTGTTATTTTTTCCAGAGGTCTATCAGCTAAGCAGCTCAATACTTTATTCACAAAGCAGGCCCAGGCTATGGGATCAAAATTTTTGGGTGTGTTAGCCGTACCCATTAATCCTGAGAGTTTGGGAAGTATCGCCCAGTCCAATCAACCAGATATCTCCCACGCCTATTTTACCCTGGGTACTTATAAAAACTATACTACCGAACAGCAGGCCTATCTCTTACGGAAAGCATTGGAAAAGGACACCAGAAAGGCTGGGGAAAGTCTGTACTTCTGTAGCTTTTCAACCAAAACCATGGTGTATAAAGGATTGTTGTCCTCGTATCAACTGGCTCAATTCTACCCAGATCTTCGAGACCCTGAGTTTAAGACCCGCGTGGCCGTTTTTCACGAACGGTTTTCCACCAACACCAGCCCCTCCTGGGAAATGGCTCAACCCTTCCACGGTATTGCCCACAATGGTGAGATCAATACTATTCGCGGCAATCGCCTCTGGATGAATGCCAGAGAGCGTCAACTGAAATCAGATTTTTGGAAGGAAGATTTTAAAAAGCTCTGCCCCATTGTGACCCCTGGTCAGAGTGATTCTGCCAGCTTTGATGAAGTTTTTAGTGTGCTTGTTCAGAGCGGTAAGGAACCGAGCCACGCCATGATGATGATGGTTCCAGACCCCTATAGCGGTTTTAATCGCATGGATTCCGCCCTGAAGAACTTCTATATCTATCATGAAAACTTTATGGAGCCCTGGGATGGTCCAGCTGCACTGATTTACACCGATGGCGATACGGTGGGGGCGAAACTTGATCGAAATGGATTAAGACCTCTACGATATACCCGCACCAAAAGCGGCCTGGTCATTATGGCTTCCGAAGCTGGTGTGGTCGATATAAATGACGATGACCTCATCGTACATCACCATATGGCCTCTGGAGAGATATATTCTGTTTCTCTGAAAGGTGGCGTGGAGAGTAATGCACAAATCAAAGCACGCATTGCAGGCCAGGTGGATTATGGGAAATTAATGGAACAGAGCTTCCTGGTTATGGATCGGGAGGATGACGCCGCTGAGTTTGGAGATTTCGCTATTCCAGAAGCTGGTTTTGACAAACGACTCCGACTGGCATTCGGCTGGCACCAGGAGTCCATAGACCGTTTTACTTCACCCCTGAGTCAGACGCCCCTGGAACCTGTCGGCGCCATGGGGGATGATACACCGCCTGCCTTTTTATCTAAAAAAGGTCGCAGTTTTTATGATTATTTTGTTCAGGCCTTCGCCCAGGTAACCAACCCACCTATTGATCCCATCAGGGAAAGATTGATGATGAGTCTATTTCATTATCTAGGGAGTGAGGAAAACCTGCTTGCTACCAAGCCCAGCTTTCATGGAGCCATTCGGATTAACAGTCCGGTGCTTTCCCCGCGCGAGGTTCGCAGCTTGATGCAATCCCACACAAAATTTCAACATAAAATCATTTCTACTCTGGCCAAAACCGATCAAGACTTCGCAGATCGTTTAAAGGAAATTCAGGGAGAATGCGCTGCAGCAGTGGATGCAGGGAAGCGCATATTGTTTTTAAGCGATGAACATTTGGATAGTCAGCACATTCCCATTCCCATGGCCCTGGTCACCTCTGCGGTGCATCATGATCTGGTCAATCGTAAAGTGAGAAGCGATGTTTCCCTGATCTGTCTGGCTGGAGATGTGTTTGAAGATCATCATGTTTCTGTTTTAACAGCCCTGGGTGCAAGTGCTGTTTATCCCTACATGGCTTTTGAGATCATTCGCGAGACCCTGAAGGAAGCAGACTGGGTCAAGGGCATGGCAAATTTTAGATATGCGCTTGAGAAAGGTTTGCTGAAGAGCATGGCAAAAATGGGGATTTCAACCTTCAGTTCCTATCAGGGAAGCATGCTGCTCCACACCATTGGTTTGAATACGGATTTTCTGGAAACCTGGATGCCCTCCCTCAATCCAAATATTGGCGGTGAGAGCATTCGCGATATCCAAAAACGAATTCAAGCACGCCATGCTGCCATTTTTGAGGATGATCTATTAGAGCTGGAAGATATCGGTCTTTTTCGCGTAAAACGTGATGGCGAAGCCCATGGATACAGTCCCGCAATTGCAAAGCAGATTAGAAACCGGGCAACCCGTAAGCCAGAAAAAGAGAAATCCCGTGAGGGTATCGTCTTTATCAGAGATTTGCTCACTCTCAGACCTTCTGGAAAAACAGGTGTTACCCGTGTTGAAGCGGGCGAATTGATTACCAAAAGATTTGGCGTTGCCGCCATGAGTTTTGGAGCCCTCAGTGATGAATCCCATCGCGCCCTAACAGCCGGAATTGCCCTGGTTGGAGGACGCAGCAATACAGGGGAAGGGGGTGAAACTCCTGATCGCTATCTGCTTTTTAAACAAAGTGGAAATGTAAATGCCCATACCAAGCAAGTTGCCAGTGGTCGTTTTGGAGTCAAGGCGGATTATCTGGCAGCAGCCCGAGAGCTGCAGATAAAAATTGCTCAGGGAGCCAAACCTGGAGAAGGTGGTCAACTTCCAGGGCAGAAAGTCAGCGTGGAAATAGCAACGGCCAGGTCGTCCACACCAGGCATACCCCTGATTTCTCCCCCGCCACATCATGACATATATTCCATTGAGGATCTGGCTCAGCTAATTTATGATTTGAAACAAAGTAATCCGCGAGCGTTGATTTCAGTCAAGCTTGCCTGTCAGCCCGGTATTGGTATTGTCGCCTGCGGTGTCGTAAAGGCAGGTGCAAATATTATTGTGGTCTCATCTGGGGATGGCGGTACTGGCGCCAGCCCTCTCGGTTCCATGAAGCATACAGGCACGGCCTGGGAAACCGGTCTGGCAGAGACGCATCAAGCCTTGCTGGCGACCAACATTAGAAATAGAGTTACCTTGAGAGTAGATGGCGGTCTGAGAGGTGCCAAAGATATTCTCGTTGCTGCAGCCCTGGGTGCAGAGGAATATGATTTCGGTTCAGTTGCCCTCATGGCTTTAGGGTGTGTCATGGTCCGACGCTGTCACCTGAACAACTGTCCTGTCGGGATCGCTACTCAGGATCCAACTCTGAGAAAGAAATTCAAGGGGACGCCTGAAGAGCTGGCCACCTTTTTTAAACTGTTGGCTGAAGATATTCGAGATGAATTGTCCCGATTGGGTCTAGATAGCCTGGAAGCAATAATTGGACGAAACGATTTATTGGCATTGGATGAAACAGCACTGGATCAAGATTCTGAACTTAAATTGGATCTTTCTGCCATTTTGGATCCACAGTTAAGTCAAGACTGGTTACAACACCGGGAATCCACAAGTATCATGCCCTCCTTTCCCAGCTTTGATGAAAAAATCCTTGAAACAATTCATAAGGAATTATTAACCCACGGACAGGCTGTGATTCGGAAACGGGTTAGCAATAAAGATCGATCAATTGGCACCCGGCTGGCTGGTGAGATTGCCTTCCTGTTTGGCGAAAATCAATTTAATGGCACCTTGCAATATCGAATCAGGGGCGTGGCCGGACAGAGTTTGGGTGCCTTTCTGACCCACGGAATTGAGCTGCGACTCCAGGGTCTGGCCAATGATTATGTTGGAAAAGGCATGAGTGGTGGCTTGATCACCATACGTATGCCCCGGGCAGTCCGCATATCTGGAAAAGAACATACGATGATTGGAAATGTGGCCCTCTATGGAGCGACTGGCGGAACGCTTTTCGTTGCTGGTCGGGCCAATGAGCGGTTTGCCGTTCGAAATAGCGGTGCCTCCGCTGTGGTTGAGGGGGTCGGAAATCATGCCTGCGAATATATGACCAGAGGTACTGTGATTATCCTGGGAGACATTGGCTTCAATTTTGGGAGTGGGATGACAGGTGGAACTGCCTATTTGTATGATCTAAATGATGAGGATCGAGAATATCTCAATACTGATTTTGTCGTCGCTGAAAAGGTAAATGAGTCTGATGGTTTCACCATTACTCGTTTGCTGGAGCGTCATCGCTTCCATACAGGTTCTTTAAAAGCATCTGCCATTCTGGAAAACTGGAAAGCAGAGAAGAAGAAATTCATCAAGATAACACCTCTGGTTATGCAGATGCTTGATAGTAAAGCACTCTATGATGAGCGGGTGTCACAACGCTTGAGTCTGGTGTTAAATGAATAAGCAGTCACATTCTCGCCCCTAGCTCTAAATTTGAAAATATCAATAAACAGGGGCTTCCAATTTGGTACATAATGGCCTCAATGAGCGAAGTGACAGTGTTTAGGAATGTGAGAATAGGGATGGCATTTTACTGTGGCTCTCTCTAATCCAATTGTGTTAAACCCTTGTAAGCCTTGAAGGTATGATAGTTTAGGTCACCAAATAAATGCAATACATGGCAGTTAAAATTCATGATCTTCCTTGGAAAAAAGAATAAATATGACGAATCACAATCTTTTTAAAAAGGTATTGCAAATCATAAGGTTGCCGAGATAGAATACATCCGGTTAAAGACCATGGATAGTAAGACCACATATATGACTCTTCAGACCAACGCTAACAGCGCAAAAGCTTTGGCGTGGAGTTCTGATGTTGATTCAATTCTTACTACCGAGATACTAAGTATTAACGTCCTGAGTATTCTAGGCCTAGTACTTATTATTATCAACGCCACTCTGACTGCCTGATAGAATTCACCAAACATCAGGAACGAGCAGAGAGGCGGCTAACCCCCGACTAACATCGCTTTATACCTGATCGAAGAATTTTTTCCGGCTTCAGTGTTGCTTAAAACTGAAGGGAAGAGAAACCATGAGATCTGATCTCATAAAAACAGGATTCGATAAAGCACCTCATAGAAGCTTGCTTCGAGCGACAGGCGTTATTCAAAGTGATGCAGATTTTAAAAAACCATTTATCGGCGTAGCCAATTCATATATCGATCTCATTCCAGGTCACGTTCATCTCCAGGCTTTTGGACAGGTAGCCAAAGAAGCCATCCGGGAAGCTGGCGGTGTCCCCTTCGAATTTAATACCATTGGTGTGGATGACGGCATCGCCATGGGTCATTTGGGAATGCGTTATTCATTACCCAGCCGTGAGCTCATCGCTGACAGCGTTGAAACGGTTGCTGAAGCCCATCGCCTGGATGGACTCATCTGTATCTCCAGTTGTGATAAGATCGTTCCCGGTATGCTTATGGCTGTTTTACGAACGAACATTCCAGCTGTTTTTGTGGCTGGCGGTCCCATGAAGGCCGGTATGACCAAGATTGGGGATAAGGTTGACCTGATCTCTGTGTTTGAAGGGGTTGGAAAACATCAAGCTGGGACCATCAGTGATGCTGAATTGCAGGAGCTTGAAGAGCAGGGTTGCCCCACTTGCGGTTCCTGTTCAGGCATGTTTACGGCAAATTCCATGAATTGTCTCCTGGAGGCGCTTGGAATGGCCATGCCTGGAAATGGAAGCATGCTGGCTGTGGATGGCAATCGCCTGGATTTGGTTCGTGACTGCGCAAAAGCGATCATGACCCTGGTCGAAAAGGATATTAAGCCGCGGGATATTGTGACGCGAGCAAGTATCCTCAATGCCTTCGCTCTGGATATGTCCATGGGTGGAAGCACCAACACCGTATTGCACACCCTGGCTGCAGCCTCTGAAGCTGAAATTGACTTTGACCTGAACGAGTTAAATGCCCTGAGCCGCAAGACCCCGTATCTCTGCAAGGTCAGCCCTGCTACAGATCGGGTCCACATGGAGGACGTCCATAATGCTGGGGGCATTTCAGCCATTCTAAACGAATTGTCCCGGATTGAGGGCTTGCTTGATCTTGAGCGTCCTACCATTAGCGGAAAAACCCTGGGCGAAACCATAAAAGATTCCCCTAGAAAAAATACTGATGTCATCAGATCCATAGAGGATCCCTATTCACAAGAGGGCGGTCTCGCCGTTTTGTATGGGAATCTGGCCCCTGATGGCTCTGTGATAAAGACTGGGGCTGTTGACCCCAGGATGATGGTCCACTCAGGGCCAGCGCGAATTTATGAATCGCAGGATGAGGCTGTTGCAGGGATCAAGTCTGGTGAAGTTAAAGCCGGGGATGTGGTTGTTATTCGTTACGAAGGTCCCAAAGGCGGTCCGGGAATGCCGGAGATGCTCTCACCGACCAGCTCCATCATGGGTATGGGGCTAGGCGGAGATGTTGCCCTTATCACAGATGGTAGATTTTCGGGCGGGACCCGTGGAGCCTGTGTTGGCCACGTGTCACCGGAAGCCGCTTCTGGTGGTCCCATTGCCAGCCTTGAACAGGGTGATATCATCACCATCGATATACCTAATCGCAGCCTGTCTGTGGATCTCACAGACGCAGAAATAAGCAGACGAATGGCTGCTTTGACACCTTTTGAACCAAAGATAAAATCAGGATATCTACACCGCTATAGTCGGATGGTAACCTCAGCAAATACAGGAGCAGTTTTAAAATGAGTAAGACAACCAAACCAGACGATTCGAGAATCCTTAGCGGTGCAGAGATCGTTTGGGAGTGTTTAATCCAGGAAGGGGTAGAAGTCGTTTTTGGTTATCCCGGTGGAGCGAACCTCCCCATCTATGATGCTCTTTGGAAATATAAAGAAAAGGTTCACCACGTTTTAACTCGACATGAGCAAAATGCTGCCCATGCAGCCGATGGATTTGCCCGGGCAAGTGGTAAAGTCGGTGTTGCCATGGCTACTTCAGGTCCTGGTGCTACCAATCTGATTACAGGGGTCGCAACAGCCATGATGGATTCAATACCCATGATCTGCATAACGGGCCAGGTTGGTCGAGCAGCCCTGGGATCTGATGCTTTTCAGGAAACGGATATTCTGGGCGCCATGATTCCTGTCACAAAGCACAGCTATCAGGTCAATGACATAAACAAGTTGGCCGGAATCATAAAAGATGCATTCTATATCGCCCGTTCTGGCCGTCCAGGTCCAGTTTTAATCGATATCCCAAAGGACGTGCAGAATGAAAGCTGTGCTTTTGTCTATCCTGAAACCCACAATGTTTTACCTGGATATAATCCTGTGGTCAAGGCTTCTGAGGATCAATTGGTGCAAATGGCCGAACTGATTAATGCAGCCAAAAACCCTGTGATTTTGGCCGGACATGGCGTGTTACTCTCTGGAGCGACTGCAGAATTAATCCAGTTGGCTGAGACTGCAGATATTCCTGTTGCCGTTACCTTGCTTGGTATTGGCGGGATTCCAGCCAGTCACCCCCGCTGTATCGGATTTATGGGTATGCATGGCGGTTACTGGGTGAATCATGCCATTCAGAATGCTGATCTGCTGATTGCTTGCGGAATGCGTTTTGATGATCGTGTGACTGGAAAACTTGAAACCTATTCACCAAACTCAAAAAAGATTCACATTGATATTGATCCCACAGAACTCAATAAAAACATCATTGTTGATGTTGGTATCCGAGGGGACCTCAAGGAAGTGCTTTCGGCGGTGATGCCCAAAATAGTCAAGACCAAGCATGACCCCTGGACAGCCCAAATCAAGGAATGGATGAAGATCTCACACACAAAAGATATTCTGAATCGTAAATCAGATAAACTTTTTGGCGCCTTTGTGGTTCGTGACCTCTGGGAAGCCACCAAGGGCAATGCACTTGTGGTTACAGATGTTGGACAACACCAGATGACGGTTGCCCAATATTATTACCAGGACCATCCAAACTCATTATTGACCTCAGGAGGTCTGGGAACCATGGGATATGGGGTTCCAGCCGCCATTGGCGCCAGTTTTGCCGGTCGTCAAGAAAAAATCTGGGCTGTAGTTGGCGATGGCGGCATTCAAATGACCATCACTGAATTGGCCACAGCCGTTCAGGAAAAGGCCAATATCAATATCGCCCTGATCAATAATGGCTATCTGGGGATGGTGCGGCAATGGCAGGAAATGTTTTACGAGAACCGCTATAGTGAAACCCCAATTTCCAGTCCGGACTACATGAAGCTGGCCGATGCCTATGGCATGAAGGGCTTTCGTGTCACTGAGCGCAAAGATGTGATCTCAACCGTCCTTGAAGCTCAAGCTCATGAGGGTCCAACAATCATTGAGTTTGTTGTTGAGCCTATGGAAATGGTCTATCCCATGGTTGCAACTGGGTCAGCTCTCAATGAGATGGTTCAACGTCCCATCACCGAAGAACAGTTTTCAGATATGGAAGTATAGGAACAAATCATGCAAAAATCAGAACACACCATTGTTGCTTTTGTTGAGGATGAGCCAGGCGTCCTGAATCGAATCGTCTCATTGCTGCGGCGACGAAATTTTAATATCAAAAGTATCGTGGCCGGGGCTACTCAAAGTCCTGGAGTCACACGAATCACCATTGTTACCGACGAGTTAAACCAGCACCGTCGCGTAAACATGGCTCGCAATATTCAAAAGTTGGTGAATGCCTATACGGTGGAGGATCTGACCGACGTCCCTGCAGTAATCCGTGAGTATATGCTGGCCAAAGTGTCTGTCACCAATGGGGATCGGGTTGAGCTCGATCTACTCACGCGTGAATACGGTGCCAAGATCATTGATTCAGAAGAAGGTGCTGTCATTATTGAAGCCACTGGTTATGACATGGAGATCGAGTCCTTTCTTCAAAAATTGAAGGAATATGATATCGTTGAACTCATGCGTACAGGAAAAATGGCCATGCGCCGCGGCAGCCATCTTGAATTGAAAGCCAAGATCGAGATGATGACCACGGACCAGCAGTGGACCACCAAACAAATTCAATCAGCAATTAGCTGAAGGTAGAGGAAAATAAAATTATGGTAAACGCGTATTATGACAGTGATGCTGATCTGTCACTATTAGAGGGAAAGAAGTGTGCAGTGCTGGGATATGGTAGTCAGGGTCACGCCCACTCGTTAAATCTAAAGGAATCAGGTGTTGATGTTTGTGTGGGTCTGAGAAAAGAAAGTGCCTCATGGCAAAAAGCTCAAGCAGCAGGCCTGGAAGTAAAGACTATCTCTGAAGCTGTCAAAAGCGCTGATATTGTCATGGTGCTCCTCCCGGATCAGAGCATGAAAGCCATTTATGATTCAGAAGTTGCTCCCTATATGGACGGTGTGAACACCCTGGCTTTTGGACATGGTTTCAACATCCATTACAAACAGATCGTCCCACCTCCTCATGTCAACGTGATCATGATAGCACCCAAGAGTCCTGGTCACCTTGTGCGACGAACCTATGAAAATGGACAGGGTGTGCCCTGTCTCATCGCTATAGAGCAGGATGCTGATGGCCATGCTAAAGAGTTGGCCCTGGCCTGGGCAAAAGGCATCGGCTGTACCCGTGCTGGAGCCCTGGAAACCAATTTTAAGGATGAAACCGAAACCGATCTCTTTGGTGAGCAAGCTGTGCTGTGCGGTGGAGTTGCCGATCTGGTGAAAGCCGGTTTCGAAACCCTTACTGAAGCCGGTTATCCAGCCGATTTGGCCTATTTCGAATGTATGCATGAATTGAAACTTATCGTGGATCTCTTCTATGAAGGGGGGCTATCTCGGATGAATTATTCTGTGAGTGAAACCGCTGAATACGGCGGGATGACCCGAGGTCCTCGTGTGGTTGATTCCGAAACAAAAAAGAGGATGAAAACCATTTTGACCGAAGTTCAAGATGGATCATTTGCCAGAGAATGGTTGAATGAATATGCTTCAGGAAGTAAAAACTTTGAAGCCCTGCGGAAAGAGAACCGTGAGCATCCTATCGAGGTCGTTGGCGCCAAGCTCCGCGGCATGATGAGCTTTATCGGAAATAAAGGCTGATGGGTTCCATGAAAACGTTCAAAATAGCTGTCCTGCCTGGTGATGGAATTGGTCCGGAAGTTATGGATGCAGCATTGAAAGTCCTTGATAAAGTAGGCGAGCTGGAGTCGGTCAACTTTGAGTATGAGACAGCCCTGGTTGGTGGATGTGCCATCGATGAATCAGGTGCTCCGCTCTCTGAAGCAACATTGGACATGTGCCGCCGATCAGATGCCGTCCTCCTCGGTGCGGTCGGCGGCCCAAAATGGGAATCGCTTCCCCAGGCTCAGAAGCCGGAGCAAGCGCTGCTGAAACTGCGCAGTGGGTTGGGGCTATTTTCAAATCTGAGACCGGCTGTGGTTTTCCAGGCACTGGCCGGAGCGTCTTCTTTGAAGGAAGAGATCGTTTCAGGTGTGGATGTCATGGTGGTGCGTGAACTCACAGGCGGAATCTATTTTGGCAGACCCAAAGGTGCCAGTGAGACCAAAGGCTGGAACACCATGGTTTACGAAAAACATGAGGTGGAACGCATTGCCAGGGTTGCTTTCGATTTAGCCCGAAAACGCAGTGGTCGAGTCACTTCGGTTGATAAAGCCAATGTGCTAGATGTCTCCCAGTTCTGGCGGGATATCGTCATCGAAATTCACAAAGAATATCCAGATGTTCAACTTGATCACATGTATGTGGACAATGCTGCCATGCAGTTGGTTCGCTCCCCCAAGCAATTTGATGTCATCGTAACGGGCAATTTATTTGGTGATATCCTCAGTGATATCGCAGCCATGGTTACTGGCAGTCTGGGAATGCTCCCTTCAGCTAGCCTTGGAGAAAACTACGCACTCTATGAACCTGTGCATGGGTCCGCCCCAGACATTGCCGGCCAGAACAAGGCCAATCCGCTGGCCATGATCAGCTCTGTGGCCATGATGTTGAATTATACCCTTGATATGCCCCAGGCAGGTGCAGCCATTCAAGCTGCTGTGGCTGCTGTACTGGATGCGGGATATCGCTCTCAGGAACTCTATCAGGACGGTGACAAACTGGTGTCCACCACTCAAATGCGGGACCGGGTAATTGATGCTTTGGTGAAAAAAACCGTTAAAGAGAGCTCTGCATGAATGATAAAATAATTGTTTTTGATACAACCCTCAGGGATGGCGAGCAATCTCCAGGCGCATCATTAACACTTTTTGAAAAGGTTGAAATTGCACGCCAGCTGGACAAGCTGGGAGTAGATGTAATCGAAGCAGGATTTCCCATCTCTTCTCCCACTCAGTTTGATGCGGTCCAACGTATTGCTGGAGAGGTCTCCGCCATCGTTGCCGGTCTGGCCCGAGCGCTTGAACCTGATATCGATGCGGTCCGAAAAGCTCTGGAGCATGCCGAGAAATACCGTATCCATACCTTTATGGGCACCTCTGATATTCATATCACCCAAAAATTTGGCAGTGATCGCTATGGCAAAAATCTTGCGGAAAAACGCCAGAAAGTGCTCCAAATGGCCTGTGATGCCGTAGCCTTTGCCAAAACCTTTACTTCAGATGTTGAATTTTCACCTGAGGATGCTGGACGCACTGACATTGGATATCTGGCTGAAATTGTGGAAGCTGTCATCGCAGCAGGTGCCACTACTGTAAATATCCCTGACACAACGGGCTACACCTTCCCGACAGAATTCGGTGCCAAGATCGCCGCCTTAAAACAAAAAGTCTCAAATATTGACCAGGCTGTGATCAGCGTACATTGCCACAACGATTTGGGTCTGGCTGTGGCAAATTCGCTGACCGCAATCGCCAACGGTGCTCGTCAAGTTGAATGTACCATCAACGGGATTGGGGAACGTGCCGGGAATGCCTCTCTCGAAGAAATTGTCATGGCTTTGAAAGTTCGGGCAGATATCTGGGATTGTCATACAGACATCAAAACCGAAGAGATCATGAACACCAGCCGCATGGTTTCTCTTTATACCGGTATGCTGGTTCAGCCCAACAAAGCCATTGTGGGTGAAAATGCTTTCGCCCACGAGTCAGGTATCCACCAGGATGGCATGTTGAAAAATCGCCAGACCTATGAAATCATGAATCCGGACAGCATTGGAATCGGTGAAAGCAAGATTATCCTGGGTCGCCACTCAGGGAGAGCAGGATTAAAAGCCCGGTTGGAATTACTGGGTTTTCACCTGGATAAGGAGCGTCTCAAAACAGTTTATAAAGAATTTGTCGTCCTGGCTGACAAAAAGAAGGAAGTCTTTGATGAGGATCTGCGCGCTATTATGGGCGAAGTCCTGGAGCAAGAAGAAGCCTTCTATAAACTTGATTACCTCCATGTGAATCTGGGAACGACAACAATCCCAGTAGCCATTGTTCGGATTCAAACTCCTGACAAAATTTATGAGGACTCTGCAACGGGCGATGGACCTGTGGCGGCCTGCTTTAGAGCCATTGCCAGAGCCCTGGGAATCAGCAAGCAATTTAACCTTGAGTATTATCAGGTGCGCTCCATTACAGGAGGCAAAAGCGCCCTTGGTGAGGTTACTCTGAGGTTGAAGCATAAAGGCGTTACCTATGCTGGTCGGGGAATCTCAACGGATACCATTGAAGCCAGTGCGAAAGCCTATCTGGAAGCCTTGAATCAATTCAAAAATAAACAAGAATCAGAATCACCAGAAGTTGTGGAAGAGCATATTTGATGCGTGCAAAAACATTATATGATAAACTGTGGGAATCCCATGAAGTGCGCCGAAATGACAATGGGACCAGCCTGCTGTATATTGATCGGCAGTTGATCCACGAAGTCACATCGCCACAAGCTTTTGAGGGTCTGAGAATGAATAATCGAAAGCCCTGGAGAACAGCTGCCAATGTGGCTGTTCCAGATCATAATATTCCCACCAAGGATCGCGATAAAGGGATTCAGGATCCCGTTTCCAAGCTCCAGATAGACACTCTGGCCACAAACACCGGCGACCTGGGGATCACTAATTTCGACATGTCGGATTCCCGGCAGGGCATTGTGCATGTAATCGGTCCTGAACAGGGAATTACACTTCCAGGAATGACCATCGTCTGTGGTGACTCACATACTTCAACCCATGGTGCTTTAGGTGCTCTGGCGTTTGGTATTGGGACTTCAGAAGTGGAACATGTACTGGCAACCCAGTGTCTGGTCCAGGAAAAATCCAAAAACATGCTGGTCCGGGTGGATGGCCAATTGAAACCTGGTGTAAGCGCTAAGGATTTGATTTTGGCAATTATTGGAAAAATAGGAACAGCTGGTGGAACCGGATACGCCATAGAATTTGGCGGTGAAGCGATTCGCAGCATGTCAATGGAAGGTCGCATGACCGTTTGTAATATGACCATTGAGGCGGGCGCCCGAGCTGGCATTATCGCCGTTGATGATACCACCATTCAGTATGTGCAGGGGCGCAATTTTGCGCCAACTGGCGCTGCCTGGGATGCAGCGACATTGCATTGGAGCGGTTTGCATTCAGATGAAGCAGCAGAATACGATAAAACCGTAGTGGTTGATGCCGCACAGGTTCAACCTATGGTGACCTGGGGGACTTCCCCGGAAATGGTTGCCCCTGTTGATGGCTTTGTTCCGGATGATTCAGATCCCACCAAAGGGGAGCAGATCAGAAATGCATTGAAATACATGGGGCTGAAGCCAGGAATGGCGATCCAGGATATCACTTTTGACAAAGTGTTTATTGGTTCCTGCACCAATTCACGGATTGAAGATCTCAGGGAAGCCGCCCGGATCGTAAAGGGCCAAAAAATTGCAAAAAACATCACCCTGGCCATGGTCGTTCCGGGTTCAGGTCCTGTAAAAGCCCAGGCCGAAACCGAGGGTCTGGACAAGATTTTTTTGGATGCCGGTTTTGAGTGGCGGGAACCAGGTTGTTCAATGTGTCTGGCTATGAACGCGGATCGATTGGAGCCTGGGGAACGTTGTGCTTCAACCTCGAATAGGAATTTTGAAGGGCGTCAAGGTCAGGGAGGGAGAACCCATCTTCTGAGCCCGGCCATGGCCGCCGCCGCCGCCATTGAAGGTCACATCACTAACGTGACAAAATATTACGAGAATTAAGATGAAAAAATTCACTTCAATCAAAGGTTTGGTTGCTCCTCTGGATAGATCTAACATCGATACAGATGCCATCATCCCCAAACAATTTCTCAAATCCATCCACCGAACTGGATTTGGTCCTTATCTTTTTGATGAATGGCGCTATCTGGATCATGGAGAGCCTGGGCAAGATTGCAGCACACGACCACTAAATAGAGATTTTACGCTCAATGATCCGCGTTATAAAGGTGCTGCAATCTTGTTAACCCGAGAAAACTTTGGCTGTGGTTCCAGTCGAGAACACGCGCCCTGGGCGCTGTCAGATTATGGGTTCAGTGTCATTCTGGCAGAAAGTTTTGCAGATATTTTCTATTCAAACTGCTTCAAGAATGGCATTCTGCCAGTTGTTCTGTCAGCAACTCAGATTGAAGACCTCTTTAAGGCTACCCTGGCAGAATCGGGGTTCAGCCTTGAGGTTGATCTTGAAGCTCAAACTATTGTAGGTGCGGCTGAACCTATCAGCTTTGAATTGGATGCTTACAGAAAATACAATCTCTTGAACGGTCTTGATGAAATCGGAGAGACACTCTCCTACCAGCAGGAGATCACAGCTTTTGAAAAGAAACATCTGGCTCAACAAAGCTGGTTATTAAAAGAGGTTCGCTAAAGTGGCCCATTCTAGAACAATCGAACTATTTGATTCTACCCTGAGGGATGGAACCCAAGGCGAAGGCGTTAATCTGTCGGTTGACGATAAACTCCGTATTGCCCAGCGTTTGGATGAATTTGGTATTGGTGTCCTTGAAGGTGGTTGGCCAGGTTCAAACCCTCGGGATCAGGAATTTTTCAAACGTGCTAAAAGGATCCAGTTTCGACAAGCCAAAATTTGTGCTTTTGGATCCACTGCCAGAAACCTGAAAGCGGTTGCCTCCGATCCCAATTTGAATGCCCTCTTGAAGGCAGAAACCGAAATAGTTTCCATTTTCGGAAAAACCTGGCGACTCCATGCTGAAAAGGGTTTGGGTCTCAGCCAAGACGAGAATGCGGAACTCATTGAAAGATCTGTAGCCTTCCTGGTGAATGCAGGGAGACGTGTCATTTTTGATGCTGAGCATTTCTTTGATGGCTATAAGGATTCGCCTGAGTTTGCGCTGCAAATGTTGAACGCTGCCCAAGCCGGTGGAGCCGATACTCTGGTCCTCTGCGATACCAATGGTGGTGGCATGCCCACTGAGGTCGCTGAGGCAACACAACTGGTTTTCAGCACTTTTGATCGGCCCATTGGAATCCATGCGCATAATGATGGCGGAATGGCCGCTGCCAATACCATTATCGCAGTGCAGAATGGTGCCACTCAGGTCCAGGGAACCATGAATGGTGTGGGCGAGCGTTGTGGAAATGCCAACCTCAGTACCGTTATCCCCAATCTGGTGCTCAAGCTGGGTCTTGAGCTGAGACATGCTGTGGATCTCACCCAATTGACCCTGATGGCCAACTTTGTGTTTGAAATCATGAATCTCCATCCTGATGACCGTGCTCCTTTTGTTGGACGATCAGCCTTTGCCCATAAGGGTGGCATTCATGTGAGTGCCGTAATGAAAGACAGTCGCATGTATGAACATATCGAACCCAAAGCAGTGGGAGCAAAACAACGGGTTCTGGTATCTGATCTGTCAGGACAGAGTAATATTCGCTATAAAGCAGAGGAATTGGAAATATCCCTCCAGGATGCCGATGGCGGCGTTCCCAAAGAAGTGGTTGACCGAATCAAGGAGATGGAGCACAGTGGATTCCAATACGAGGCAGCAGAAGCATCATTTGAGCTGATTCTGAAAGCACAGATGGGCAGTTTTACGCCTTTCTTTGAGGTGGAGGATTCTCGAGTTATTGTCAGCTACGAGCGTAACGGACATAATCTGGCAGATGCCATGCTCAAAGTCCGGGTCAATGGTGAAGTTGAACATACTGCCGCCGATGGTGTCGGTCCAGTGAATGCCTTGAATAAAGCGCTTCAAAAAGCCCTGGTAAGATTTTATCCCCAGCTTTCAGTGGTGCATCTCACAGATTACAAAGTACGAGTTCTCGATGGCAGAAATGGGACAAAAGCTGCTGTTCGAGTTCTCATTGAGAGTAGCGACGGCACCGATAGCTGGTCCACTGTTGGCGTTTCAGAAAACATTATTGAAGCCAGTTGGCAGGCTCTGGTAGATAGTCTGAACTATAAATTGATGAAATCAAATATTAGCAACAAGAATATTCAGAAATAGGAAACAGGATCATGCCTAATCATTGTGAAAAAATATGGTTTAATGGGAAGATTGTCAATTGGGATCAAGCCACAACACATGTCATGTCCCATGGATTGCATTATGGCAGCGGCATCTTTGAAGGCGTGAAATGTTATACGACTTCAGAGGGTCCTGCCATTTTCAAGGTCCAAGATCATATCGATCGATTTCTAACGTCGGCAAAAATTTATCGAATGCCAACTCCCTTCTCAAAAGAGGAGCTTGTCCAGGGTTGTCTTGATATTATCAAAGAGAATGGTGTTGAAAATGGATACATCAGACCTGTAGCCTTCTATGGTTATGACACCTTGGGTGTTCATCCTAAAGATTGTCCTGTTCAGGTATCCATTGGGGCTTTCGATTGGGGTGCTTACCTGGGCCAGGATGCTCTGGTCAAGGGTGTTCGGGTAACCGTATCTCCATGGCGCAAATTTCATTCAAGTTCATTTCCCACAACAGCCAAAGCCAATGGCCAGTATTTAAACTCCATGCTGGCTGTTCAAGACGCCAAGTCCAAAGGCTTTGATGAAGGACTGCTTTTGAATCAGGAAGGCACCATCGCAGAAGGTGCCGGACAAAACATTTTCCTGGTGAAAAATGGCAAGTTGTACACCAATGAGGAAGACTCATCTATCCTGATGGGAATCACCCGTGAAACCGTGATCAAAATAGCCCGGGATTTGGGCTATAAAGTCAGAATAGGTCGCCTATCCGTAGGACAACTTCTGTCTGCAGATGAAGCCTTTTTTACAGGAACCGCCAGTGAGGTTACGCCAATTAGAGAACTTGACCAAAGGCCTGTGGGCTCTGGGGGGCGGGGACCTATCACAGAGAAATTGCAGACAGCTTATATGGATGTAGTCCATGGGAGAAATCCAAAATACACGTCCTGGTTAACCTATGTACAGCCGACATCCAATAATGATTTGGCAAATAAAAATGACGGATCAAGTTATGGTGCATCCGTTCAGGTTTGACCTGAACAGGATTGAATGACCAGCAGGGGAATAAAATATAGCCAATGAAAGTGCTCAAATTTGGTGGCTCGTCTATTGCCACACCGGAACGACTCAAGAATGTCCTGAAACTTATCAAACAGGCTGAAGCTAAATCCCAGATTGCCGTGGTTGTCTCGGCGTTTGGTGGTGTTACAGACCAGCTGATCGGGATGATTAAAAAGGCGGAGAATGGTCAGGATATTTATCTTAGCGATTATAAAATCTTTGTGGATAAACATACTGAAATGCTGAAATCAGTCAGCACTGGACATCGACAAATAGAATTGCAGGAAAACATTACCAGTTTTACCACGAGGCTCGGTGAGATATTGCGTGGAATTTTTCTGGTTCGTCATGTTGCACCCAAAACTTACAATCAAGTTCTGAGTTATGGAGAACGGCTTTCTGCCCGCATCATAACTTCCGGCCTGTCGGAGCTTGGTGGTGAGGCTGAATTCATTGATGCCCGAAAGTTGATCCGCACAGATGATAACTATGGAAACGGGATCGTTGATTTTGAAATTAGTACTCAAAATATCCAGGAATATTTCAAGGGTCATTCAAGTACCCAGATAATTACCGGTTTTATCGCTTCAAATGAACAGGGTGAGACCACCACTCTCGGTCGCAGTGGGTCAGATTATACAGCGGCAATTTTTGGCACTGCCCTTGGCGCCGAGGAAATAGAGATCTGGACCGATGTTGATGGGATTATGACGGCAAACCCGCGAGAAGTACCTTCGGCACACCCAATTCCAGTTATGACCTATGAAGATGCCATGGAAATGTCCCATTTTGGAGCCAAGGTTATTTTTCCACCAACCATTCAACCGGCCATGCAGGCGGATATTCCTATCCGTATTAAAAACACATTTAATCCGGACTTTCCAGGGACCCTCATAAATAAAGAGGGGCAGGAGCAGGAACACCGGATCACTGGAATTTCCAGCGTGGAAGCTATTTCGCTCATTCGCATGCAGGGCAGTGGAATGATCGGAAAAACGGGGCTAACGGGCAGAATTTTTATGACCATGGCTAATAGTGATGTAAGCGTCATGCTCATTTCTCTGGCATCCAGTGAACATTCCATCTGTTTTGCTGTGGAGCCCTCCTTTGCATTGATTGCAAAAACCGCCCTGGAAAAGGAGTTTCAGTTAGAGCTGCAGGTTCAGGGTATAGCCAAAATTATGATTGAAGAGAATCTCAGCATTATCGCCGTTGTTGGCGAAAATATGCGCCACACTCCAGGCATTGCCGGGAAGGTGTTTAACGTCCTTGGAGATTTGGGCGTCAATGTGGTTGCTATCGCCCAGGGATCTTCAGAACGAAATATTTCCATTGTGGTTTCCAGTACTGATGTAGTGAGTGTCAAACGTGAATTGCACGATAGATTTTTTAATGATGGTAAAGCAGATTAACTTCCGCTCAAGTTAGAGTCAATTTTCTGTCTGGAAGGTGAAAACGGTGAAAAAATCAGTTAGGGCCTATGCTCCTGCTACCGTTGCAAACGCTGCAAGTGGATTTGATGTGCTCGGATTCGCCCTGCAAAAACCTGGTGATATTGTTATTTGTTCCCTCAGTGAAAAAGCCGGGATCAACATTTCTCCGTTGTCAGGTATCTATGCTAAGTTGCCAACCGATCCAAAACTCAATACGGCTGGTGTCGCAGTTCAAGCCTTATTGGATGCCCATCAAATAAATCCTGGCCTGAATCTGGAAATTCAAAAAGGAGTCCCCATTATCGGTGGCATGGGATCCAGCGCATCAAGTGCCGTGGCTGCTGTTGTCGCTGTTAATGAACTACTCGGCTTATCTATTCCAACGATTGAATTGCTCCCCTTTATTCTGGAAAGTGAGCGCAGCGCAACGGGAGTTCCCCATGCTGATAATGCGGCACCTTCCCTGTTAGGTGGCTTCACCCTGATCCACACTTTAAATCCCGTAGACATTGTTTCCCTGGTCACACCAGACGCTTTTGCCTGTGCTCTGGTTCATCCTGATATGCATATAAAGACCAGGGATGCCCGCGAAATACTTCCCAAAATGGTGTCCATGAAAACGGCAACCAGGCAAATGGCCCATATAGCTGGTTTTGTTACAGGCCTATTCACAGAAAACCTGGAATTAATTAGTAGATCACTGGTGGATGAGCTGGCGGAGCCTCACCGAAGGAGTCTAATCCCAGGCTACCAGACAGTAAAAGATGCTGCGCTTGAGCAGGGTGCGCTTGGCTGCGGAATTTCAGGTTCTGGTCCATCCATGTTTGCGCTGTGCGCCACCCATGAGGTTGCTCAGAAAGCTGGATTTGCTATGCAGACCGCTTTTAAGAGGGTGGGATTAGACAGTGACATCTTTCTCTCAGGGATTAGTAAACAGGGTGCCCGAATCCTGGCTTAATCCATGAAATTTATCAGTACCAATAATTTATGCGCTCCAGTATCACTCAGGGATGCCGTTTTATCAGGCATGCCAGCGGATGGTGGCCTGTTTATGCCTGAAAGCATTCCCATGCTCCCAAAGACTTTCCTGGCTGATCTTGAATCCTTTTCGTTTCAAGAAATAGCTCAATCTATTTCCACAGCCTTTTTGGCGGAGGACATTCCAGGGCAAGAACTTCAAAACATTGTCAAAACTTCCATGGATCTGGATCTGAATATTCACAGGCTTGATGATCAGACATCCGTTTTGGAAACCTTTCATGGTCCAACCATGGCCTTCAAAGATTTTGGTGCGCGCTTTATGGCCCGCCTCATGTCCTATTTGATCAGAGGCAACAACAATCGCGAACTTACCATCCTGGTGGCGACCTCCGGCGATACGGGGAGCGCTGTAGCCAACGGTTTTCTGGCTATTCCAGGTATGCGGGTCATTATCCTATATCCCAGCGGAATGGTCAGCCCCTCCCAGGAGCAACAACTCACCACCCAGGGGGCGAATATTCAAGCTTTGGAAGTTGCCGGCACTTTTGATGATTGTCAGAAATTGGTAAAAATGGCCTTTGCAGATACAGAATTACGGGTAGCCCATCAACTGTCCTCTGCCAACTCCATCAATATTGCCCGCCTCTTACCGCAGACATTTTATTACGCTTATGCAGCGGGCCAGTTAATGAGTAAAAAGGGTGATCTGGTGGTCTCGGTGCCTTCCGGAAATTTCGGGAACCTGACAGCAGGACTGTTGGCAAGGCGTATGGGAATACATATCAAACATTTTATCGCAGCAACCAACCGCAATGACATGTTCCCAAAGTACCTGACTGAGGGGATTAATAAACCTCAATCGTCGGTCCAAACGCTCTCCAATGCCATGGATGTTGGCAACCCCAGTAATCTGGCTCGAATCCAACATCTTTTTGGAGATGACATACGGAGCATGCGCAAAGAAATTAGCAGTTGGAGCTTTTCCGACATCCAGACGCTTGAAATGATCGGCGAGACCTATGAAAAATTCAAATACATCATCGATCCTCATACAGCAGTTGGTTTGCTGGGTCTGTGTGAATATGAGAAATCAGATGCTTCCAGGAAACATGGTCTGGTGATTTCAACCGCTCACGCTGCAAAATTTGCCGAATGTGTTGAACCTGTGATTGGCCAAAAGATTCCCATTCCTTCACAACTGGCCCTTTATCTTGATCGGGAAAAGCAGGCGATTTCAATGTCGAAAGATTATTTGGATTTTAGAGAGTACCTGATGGATGTACTCGGATAGAAGTTAACGCGGGAGTCTTACGCTGATGGCTCCGTAAACGGGGAATAACTGGAGAGGATTACGCCTTTTTAACCCCTTCAAGCTGCTCCTGGAAAACCGTATGGGGGTCATTCTTGAAACGATTGTTAAGCCTTCCCCCACGCACTAACTGTTATAACATACCCATCTAAATCAACGATAGTATACTCAGAGACCTTGAAACCGCGACTCTCATGAGGTTCTAAAACGACCTTTGCATTTAACTCCTTTGCTCGCTCCCAGCTTTCTTCAAAATCATTCACTGAGAATACGGGAACAATACCCAGGCCAGGCTTTCCAATAGCTTGCTGCGCAAGTGGAGCAAGGGAATTGTGGTCCCACCTGGACAACGCTAGAATTGTATTCCCGGCGTCATTTTGGAGGACGTCAAACAAATCTCGATGATCGTTATCTTGTTCTAACGGTGATTTGCACCCCAGTAAGTGTTGGTACCATTTACTTGATTCACGAACATTTTTTACTGCAACCACCAAGGATGTCTTAATCACATTGTTTCCTCATTTGCCTAACACTCTTGGCATGAGCTGTTACCTGAAACAGACTCGCTTGGTTGGTTAACTGTATCCATCCACATCATTTTCGTTTTGCACTCCCCATCCCGTCGTAGATCCCGCCGCAGGGTAACGCGGAGCGTCGGGATGAGTTACTCAGTTTTGCTGTCAGAAATGCACACAATCTCATACTTTATGCCTTCCATATCCTTAAAAAATACAGCGTAATAGCCTGTGGGGGTATATTCAGGGTACTCACGAGGTGGACTCACAATAGTAGCGCCGATCGCCTGCAGCTTAAGATGTAGCCGATCCACTTCAGCACGAGACTGAACTTTGAATGCAAGATGATGGAGAGCACCAGGTTTCCGCCGATTGATTGAATCACCTTCAAATACCTTTAATGGAGAGGTAATTGCAAAACCCAAGCGGGGATGTTCATAAGAAACGACATGCTTCTCGTGGTTCTCCATATACGCCTGGCTTCGATTCTTCAGGTCAAACCCCAAGAGTGGTAACAACCGATCGTAAAAGAGGCGGGCTTTGCTCATGTCTGCCACAGTGATTTCAATATGATCTATCACGGGTTCGATCTGATATATCAACTTGCAACTCCCTTCACAGTAGTCGTAAAAGTACGTCTAGCGCTTTAAGCTTAAGCTACTTCCAGAGAAAATATCGTTTTGTAAGCTCAAGGTTTCCTTCAAGATCATTTTCGTCAACTGATTCCTTGGGTGTGAGACCGCTTGAAATCTTTGTCAGGCCACCCTCATTGACGCACATAGCGCAAGTGTGTGGCAGCTGTACCCTCAAGAACCTTGTCAATGCGAAACTGTGGCTCGGGCTTCCGTAGATTCTCGAAAAGACGTCTCCCACTGCCGAACATCACGGGCGTCATAGCGATCTCCAACTCATCGATCACACCCAGGTTTAAATACTGCTGGATTACGTCCGCGCCGCCCGAGATGCGAATATCGCGACCTCCCGCAGACTCTCTAGCCTGTTCAAGGGTGCTCTCCGCGCCGTCGTTGACGAAGTAGAATGTCGTCCCTCCCGGACGGACCCAAGGTTCGCGCTTCTCGTGGGTAAGAACGTATACTGGAGTGTGGAACGGAGCCTCCTCAGGCCAGGAGACCTCGCCTTGTTCGAACATTCGTTTTCCCATGATGTTGGCACCGCTACGCTCCATTGTGTTACGAAGCATGTCATTAACCGGACCGGTCTCTCCGCCTGGTCCGAAATTGAGGTTCTCGCGGAAGTATTGCAGCTTAAGAATCCAGCTCATCATCGCACCCCACTTAGCGCCCCAGTTCTTGTACTCGGGCTCATTCCAGTGCTCCAGGGTCATGCCTTCCGGTGCCAGATAACCGTCAAGGCTAAGTCCAATGTTCACAAATATTTTACTCATTATTTTCCTCTCGTGATACTGTTTTTTGGCCTAACGACTGGGCAGGCTGCCCACATCTCAACCACGCAACGCTGCCTCAATAGTAGCAATATCGATTTTCCTCATTGTCATCATCGCATCAAACGCCCGTTTGGCGGCTCGGCGATCGGGACTGGTATATGCTTTCGTCAAGACGATCGGCGTAATTTGCCAAGAGATGCCCCACTTGTCTTTGCACCAGCCACACTCGCTCTCCTGACCGCCGTTGCCAACGATCGCTTTCCAATAGTGATCCGTTTCGACTTGGTTTTCGGTCGATACCTGAAATGAGAACGCCTCGTTGTGCTTGATCATGGGTCCGCCGTTTAGACCGAGGCAAGGAATACCCAGCACGGTGAACTCTACAGTCAAGACATCCCCTTCTTTCCCTGATGGATTATCCCCAGGCGCGCGGTGCACCGCACCCACCGACGAATCGGGAAAGGTCTTGGCATAAAATCGTGCAGCGTCCTCCGCGCCGTCATCGTACCAAAGGCAGATCGTGTTCTTTGCAATCTTTGTCATGTCACCTCTCCGTTTAAATTAGAGACTTCGCTATTAAGCCCGGCTTAAAAATGTTTCATGTATAGGCTTAACGCTCTTGGCTTGAGCTGCACTCGACGACTTTTGTATAGCGCATGAAGCTTAGCCGGGCATCAAGTCGCTTGTAATATGTCATATCTGACATATCTTTGTCGCGATGATTGCCAATGATGAACCTCTCGTCTGGTTACTTGGTGAAGTCAAAACACCGCCGTTCTCATCTGCTGCCAGAATTGCAGCTGGTTTTCTTTTGAGATCACTCCAAAAGGGCGAGAATTTAAGCATGCCTCACTCCAGGTCTATGCCAAGTATTGGCTCCCGATGTCATAAATTGAGAATCAATGCTGCCCCATCCACTTGGCGACTGATATATAGAATTGATGAAGATGCGATTATCATTCTCGAAGTTTTTAGCAAAAAAACTCAACAGACTTCCAAAAAAGTGATAGCTGTCTGTAAGAAAAAAATAAAGGAATATGACAATGCGGCAAGAGAAAGTCAAAAGATTAGCAAGTAAGGGCTGGAAGGTTGGATTTGCAGAAGATTTTCTTGGTCTTGCTCCTGAGGAATCAGCATACATAGACCTGAAGCTCAACTTAAGTGCAAATCTCCGCAAATTGAGAGGTGAGCAAAATCTCACCCAGGTTGAACTTGCAGAGCTTCTCCATTCCAGCCAATCGAGAGTAGCCAAGATTGAAACTGGTGATCCAACTGTTTCTCTCGATCTTATCATTAAGTCTCTTCTGGCTCTGGGCGCTTCAAAAAAGCAACTTGCTCAGGCCATTTCCTCCTGATTATTTGCGCAGGCTAATGCCTTAAGCTTAATCTGCTTCCTGAAACAGACTCGCTTTGCACGTTAGCTGATCCATCCACATCATTTTCATTTTTCCTCCCCAGCGTAGCGAAGACCCTTAGATCAATAAATTATTTGATTGGAACGCCATTTACATATTTATGTAAAATGCTCGATATTAATGTTTGGTAGGGCAAACCTTCACGTAAAGCAATCCGTTGTAATTGTCTCAAATCGCGTCCCGTAATACGAATATTTACTCTTTTGTCCTTCCGTAGAGTTTCTGCAGCATATTCCTGTAGCTCCAATCTTCTTTTTTCAAGATCAGGTACTGATTCCCATTCGCCTCTTTCATAGGATTCTAAAAGATCTTTTTCTTCTTTATCTAATTTTGTCATTTTAATCTCTCCATATACTTCTTTGTTGCTTTTCTACTCGGGATAAAAGTCTTCATAAATATTTCCGTATCAGTTTCAATGTATGGAACCAAGTGGATGTATTCTTCTATGTTGACGACTAACATCCTTTGACCGGGATATTTTTCTTGGTTGGGATGGGTGATATCATCAACCAAAAAACCTTTATCTATATAAAAGACAATATCCTCAAAGCAGATTGCCCTCTCGCTCCTTAAGAGCTCATTTTTGTCACGGTTCCAGTTTAACAACTTCATGGGCTAAATATATCGCATTGTGTGCATAACGGCAACAGGATGGTTCGCTCTGATGCAATTGTTCAATACCCCGATCATTGGTAGCGGATGGGTATAACATTCAATTATATGGCCATAGTCTCCTGATAGCCTCAGTACGACTGGTATTAATCAACCGTCTTATAAACACCCTGTGCCTTATTGGCAGAGGTTACGATACCTTTGATCATGGCAGAGCTGAAGCCCTCATGTTCCATTTGATTTAAACCGGCAATTGTGACGCCACGGGGGGTGGTAACTTTGTCTATCTCAGACTCAGGATGTTGATTCTTATCAAGGATTAATTGAGCAGCCCCTTTTGCAACCTGTGCTGCGATAAGTAGGGCCTGGTTTGCATGAAAGCCAATTTCGATACCACCCTGCGAGGCTGCCCGAATGGCGCGCAAAAAGAAGGCAATTCCACAGGCGCCAAGCGCCGTAGCAGCTCCCATGAGCTCCTCATCGATGACCACCGTTTTTCCGACCGTATCAAATATGGATTTCCCAAGTTCCAGAGCTTTTCCGGCAGTGTTTGAAGCCAAGCAGGTGATGGATTCTCTGAGAGAGATGGCTGTATTAGGCATGGCTCTTACTACAGCGATATCTTGATTCACGCTATGGAGAATCTGCTGGATCGAGACTCCCGTCACGACAGAAATAAGGGTGTGTTGACCTGGCTTTAAAGCAGGTCCAATCTCATGCAGGAGTTCATCGATTTGTTGAGGCTCAACAGCAATGATGATTATTTCGGCAAAACCTACAGCTTCAAGATTATCAGAGCTTGTATGAATGCCAAGTTTCTTAAACCGATCTAGACGCTGAATTTTGCGGCGGGTGAGAAACAACTGGGCAGGTTCAAAGATACCAGAATCTAAAAGACCATCTGCGATTGAGGAACCAATATTTCCTGCACCGATAATTGCCAGCTTTTGAATATTTTGCATGCCGAACACCTCTATTCTTTTGAATGCCAGCTCTCGAAGAAATTCGTGAATTCACTGTTTCATGACAGACAACATTATTAAGTAACAATAACGGCTTAAATATGGCTATTGACAGAGCAAGAAAGAAGTGTTTTGCTGGTGCAGGGTGCCCGAGTAAGGTCTGGTGGTGAATTTGCCCCTGTTTGATTCAAAGGGTTCTACGGACCTTTTTGTTGTTTTTGGGAATGATTAGTAGTATATACTACTAATGAATGAGGTGAGTTATGGAATTTGAATTGAAAGATGGTACAAAAGAACTCAAAGCACTTGGATTTACACAGCTTGAATCTGAAATATATGTTCAGCTTTTAGGTGCCAGCGCATCCAGTGGCTATGCCATTGCCCAGGCCATATCCAAGCCAGCAGCCAATGTTTATAAGGCCTTGAACTCCTTGGAAAAAAAAGGAGCCGTCCTGATTGAGGAGGGGGCCACCAGGCTGTGTATCCCCGTACCCGTCGACGAACTGCTAAACGCCCTCCAAAATACATTTAATGCACAAAAGGAACGAGCGGGGCAATTTTTAAGACAAATTGGAAAAGTTGATGAGGATGACAAGATCTATCGCTTGAACCAGGTTGAACAAGTCTTCGAAAAATGCCGGACCCTATTGGGACTGGCGGAAAAAACCGTTCTCATTGATGCTTTCAACGCTGCTCTGCTACCGTTGCAAAATGAAATCCAGCAAACGCTTGCCAGAGGGGTTCAGATCGCCTTGCAAGCCTATGAGCCAATTGAACTGCCAGGCCTTCGAATCTTTCAAAACCCCCGCGGTGAGAGCATACGTGAAAACTGGACCGGACTATGGTTAAACATGGTTGTTGACAGTCAGAATTTTATCATGGCTTATTTATCTCCAGATCTTTCAGAAGTTTATCAGGCTGTCTGGAGTAGCAGTCGCTACATGACCTGGATCTATAGATCCGCCCTGGTTGCGGAACAACAGCTGTCCGAGCTCAAAGGCAGACTCTTGAAGACGAATGACTTGAAGAGCATCCGTGAATTGGTGATTGATATGGATACCTATTTTAATGTGGATGTCCCAGGTTATCACGAACTGCAAAATAAATATCAAACAAAATAGTAGAGGTGCCTTATGAGAATATTTACAACCCTAGCTTTGAGCCTGTTCCTGTCTGCGTGCATCCATGTGGGAGGTGGGGAATTGCGACTTTCTCAGAATGTAAATGTTGGAGCTAGAAATTATACAGCCCGACAAAGCCTTGACTTTTGGCAAGCCATGCAGCAACTGGACTTCAATTTTGCGGAGACACAAGTTTTAACCCAGGAACAGAGGCAGTTTGCCAACGGACTTGAAATGGCTGTCGGAGGCAACTATTTGGAGGCGCAGGATACACTTGGGCAGATTTTTAGCTCAAGTAGTGACAGCACCATGCGGAAAAACGCCGCTCTTATCTTGACGGGATTGTACACCCTCGCTTTTGATTGGAGTGCATTGATTGGTCTGGACAGTCAATTGCCGAATGGTCTGGATGACATGAATACCATCGCCATGATTAAGGCCTGGAGCACCTGCGAGCCGGAAGCAATTCATTACCCAGATCAGCCGATGACGCTTGCCATGGAAAAATCTATGTCTGGAGTACCAATGATAGGGGTTTTAGTAAACGGTGTAAAACAGACCTTCTGGGTTGATACCGGGGCTGAGTTTACGGTCCTATCATCAGAGATTGCTGAGGAATGCGGGGTTATGCCTTTGATCGAGCAAAGCAGTAAAGTTGGCACAGCTACAGACAAAAAAATTAATCTCTTGCCAGGCATGATTGAAGAGTTAAAAATTGGGCAACTTGTATTTGAAAACCACCCTGTTTTCATCATCAGAAAAGCGGATCTTGAATTTCGGATTTTTAAAATATTCAAACTCCTGAAGATAGATGGGATATTGGGCTGGAATGCCATTCAGAATTTGAACCTAGAAATTGACTATGCACAAAATGCGCTGAAAATTCAGAAACCAGGTATCAAGGCATACCCAATCAGAAATTTCCATTTCCTGACTCAGCCGTTTGTCACACTTTCAGATACAAATGGAACCCCTCTGCGTTTTTTTCTGGACACAGGTGCGAACAAGACCAGCCTCTATGCCCCGGCATTTGCCATTTTTGATACAAGTTCAGCCCGGAAATCAAGAGCCATGGTTGGGGGAGCAGGTGGCATGCAAAAAATAACTCAGCTGGAATTAAAGGATCAAAGCCTAATTCTCGGGGATACGCGCATTGATTTTGCATTGATTGACGGTAAATCAGCTCTGGGCGATGCTGAAAAAGGCTTCATTTATTATGATGGAATTCTGGGTTCGGATATAGCCAAAGATGGCATTCTGACCTTAGATTTTCAGAATGGCTGGTGCGAATTAAAACCAGGTTCCAAATAAATTCTGGACGAGCAATTGTATATGGAGCAGAGAAACAAAAGCTTATCCAGAACTAAAAAACTCATAATTGGTCTTGCATCAGCAAGACATTTTGTCTACAATTGCTCCGAAATGAAATTGTTGAACAGAAATATGACCCTGAACGCCATTATTAATCATCATCATCATAATAATATTATGATCTAGCTGTTCGGAATACACATCCTGGATGGCTAGCGCAAAGTTGGCCGCCAGTGGGACTAAAATTTAAAACCCTCGGAGCCAACTCTGGGGGTTTTCGTTTTAGGGACATTGCGTTTACCATCATAAACACACGAAGTGTCATCCTGAGCTCGTCGAAGGAGACGCTAAGAAAAGGAAGCCAGCGGGTTTGAAAAGTGAAAGAAATCAGAATGAGTGAAACACGGTTAAAGATCGCAGTTCAAAAATCAGGACGTCTCAGTGATGCAACCCTGGACATACTCAGATGTTGTGGCCTAAAAATTAATCAACCTAAAAACAAGCTAATCAGTCATGTGAAAAACATGCCTATAGATATTCTGTTCGTGCGAGACGATGATATCCCTGGTCTGGTCATGGAAGGGGTTGTTGATTTGGGCTTTGTTGGTGACAATATCATGCAGGAGGTCAGCCTCCAGAGAGCCAAGTTTGGGGAGCAATCAGAGTTCAAACACCTCATCTCACTGGATTATGGAAACTGCCGGCTTTCCATTGCTACCGCGGAAGAAAACGAATATTCCAGTATCAATGACCTGGAGGGCTTGCGGATTGCTACCAGTTATCCATATTCCCTTACTCGCTACCTTGATGCACAGGGTGTTTCGGCAAAAATAGTCCATCTCACAGGCTCAGTTGAAGTTGCCCCTCGGGCTGGTCTGGCAGATGCCATCTGTGATCTGGTTTCAACTGGAGTCACACTGGAGGCGAACGGATTACGTGAAGATGAAGTTATTCTGAGGAGCTCTGCTTCCCTGGTTCAAAGATCCAATCTTGAATCAGAGACAAATCAAAAATTGGTGGATAAACTCATTGTACGGATCAATGGAGTTATGCAAGCCAAGGAAAGCAAATACATCATGCTTCACGCACCTAAAGAAAAACTGGAAGAGATAATTGCCCTATTACCGGGAGCAGAAAAACCAACTGTCCTCCCTCTGGCTGGTTCAAGCAACATGGTTGCCATCCACGCAGTGAGTACAGAAACGGTTTTCTGGGAAACCATGGAATCATTGAAACAACTCGGGGGTAGCTCGATTCTGGTACTCCCCATCGAAAAAATGATGGAATAGATATGATCGACTGGCAATCACTTAATGAGAGGCAAAAGACAGAAACACTTATGCGGCCTGTTATGGCTGACGATGAAAAGCTGCAAGCTGCTGTGGAAAAAATAATCAGGTCTGTTCGCGAATCAGGGGACGATGCCCTGCGGGTCTTAACACAGCGTTTTGATGGCGCCGCTCTGGATGATTTCAAGGTCTCAAAAGCTGAGATTGACCTCGCCATACTAAGTTTAGATCCAAAAATTATTGTGGCGATTGACGAAGCTTATCAAACCATAAGTAGATTTCATAAAGCCCAGTTTCAACCAGATATTGAAATTGAAACCAAGCCAGGAGTGAAGTGCAGTTTACGCATTAGACCGTTGAGAGCGGTAGGCTTGTATGTGCCAGGTGGTCAGACACCATTGGTCTCAACGGCACTTATGCTGGGTATCCCAGCTCAGCAGGCAGGCTGCAAGCATATTGTATTGCTCAGTCCACCAAATCCGAATGGACAAATGGCGTCAGAAATTATCTATGCTGCATCAAAGTGTGGTATCGACTCCCTGTATAAAGTGGGCGGCGCCCAGGCCATTGCAGCCCTGGCATTCGGTACTGAATCAGTCCCCTCAGTGGACAAGATCTTTGGTCCAGGGAATCGCTATGTCACGGAGGCCAAGCGACAGGTAAGCCAGATTCAGGGTTTGGTTGGAATTGATATGCCTGCAGGACCTTCAGAATTATTGGTCATTGCTGATCAATCAGCAGAAGCCAGGTTTGTGGCTGCAGATTTGCTTTCCCAGGCCGAGCATGGACCGGATTCTCAAGTTGTTCTGGTTTCCTCAGCCGCCTCACTCATCGAAAAAGTTGAAACCGAAGTTGCCCTTCAGTTGAAGACCTTGCCGCGTTGGAAAATTGCCACGGAAGCGTTAAGCCATGCTCGTTACATCCTGGTTTCAGATATCGGGGAAGCGTTAGACTTGAGTAATCGTTATGCCCCAGAGCACCTGATTTTAAATGTTGAGCGGGCAGAGAACTATTTAGCAGAAATCAATAATGCTGGCTCGATTTTCCTGGGACCCTGGTCACCTGAAAGTGCTGGGGACTATGCCTCTGGCACCAATCACGTTTTGCCCACCTATGGTGCAGCACGCTTCACCGACAGCCTTTCCCTCAAGGATTTCCAAAAACGCAGCACCATTCAGCAACTCACCCGAGCAGGGCTTGATTCACTCGGGGAAACCATTATCCAACTTGCTGAGAGTGAAGGTCTAAAAGGCCACGCCCAAGCTGTTGCACTTCGTCTGGAGCTAAACTTATGAACACCTGGCTAAAAAACATAACCCCGAAGAATATCCAACAGCTCATACCCTACTCCTCTGCACGCCGTGAGGCGACAGAAGGCGATATCTGGTTAAATGCTAACGAGAACCCCTTCCCGCGCAGTACTGTGGATCACCCTGGAGATTTGAATCGCTATCCAGAGTTTCAACCCGTAGCACTCGTTGAAGCGTACGCGAATTATGCTGGTATTAAAACAGACCAGTTGCTGATAACCAGAGGGATTGATGAAGGGCTTGATCTACTTGTGCGGGGTTTTTGTCGCGCTGGAGATGATCAGATCGTTTATACACCCCCCACTTATGGTATGTATCGTATCACAGCAGAGACACATGGTGTCCAATGTGTGGCAACACCACTCCTGGCAAACTGGAAACTGGATACGCCTCAAGTTATAGTGGAAGCCGGGGACAGTAAGCTGGTCTTTCTCTGCTCACCCAATAACCCAACGGGAAACCTGCTAAAACGCTCTGCTGTGATTGAAGTGCTGGAGTCCGCTCGTAACCAGACGCTGATTGTTCTTGATGAGGCATACATCGAATTTATGCCAGAATCCAGCTATGTTGATCTTCTGTCAGAATATTCCAATCTCGTGGTTTTAAGGACCTTATCAAAGGCTTTCGGGCTTGCCGGTTTGCGTTGCGGATTTGTCATGGCAAGTCCAGAGATTATCAGCACTCTGAAAAAAATATCAGCCCCTTACCCCATACCGGTCCCCGTGGTTGATCTTGCCTTGACAGCTCTGGCCGATGAAGGGATTGCCAGGATGAAACAGGAAGTCAAAATCATCCAAGTGGAGCGGGAGTCTCTGGCAGATTCAATAAGGCAGTTTAGTTTCGTAAAAGAGGTTTACCCTGGGAACGCAAATTTTGTGCTGCTACGGGTTGGGGACGCCGTTCATCTCATGGACGCGCTATCACAAAAAGGGATCATTATCAGAAATCAAAGCAGTCAAGTTCAATTGGAAAACTGCGTGCGTATCACCATGGGAACAGTATTAGAAATAAAAACCCTCTTGAGTGCACTGGAAGAATATGAGGCAAGAGGATGAGCGCTCGACCAACCCTCCTGATTGACCGAGATGGGACGCTCATCAAAGAACCACCTATGGATTTTCAGGTGGATTCATTAGAAAAATTGGAGTTGGAGAAGGACGTGATTAAAAGCCTGCTGGAACTCCAGACGCGAGGTTATCGACTCATCATGATTTCCAACCAGGATGGTATGGGAACAGCAAGTTTTCCCTTGTCTGATTTTCAGATTCCACAGGATAAACTGATGCAGATTCTTGAATCCCAAGGAGTCCATTTTGATGAGACCCTTTTCTGTCCGCACTTCGAAACGGATGCATGCAGTTGCCGCAAACCAAAGCTTGGCCTGGTTCAACCCTTGCTAAAAGCGGGCTTGATTGATTTTCAGGACTCCTGGGTTATTGGCGATCGTCAAACGGATATTCAATTAGCCAACAATATGGGAATTGGCAGCATTCTATTCGAGTCTGAATCCAATGGATGGAAACAGATTGCAAAAACGCTGACCGCCTCAAAGCGAATGGCCATTATCCAAAGATCTACCTCTGAGACTCAAATTCGGGTTGAAGTTGATTTGGATAGCGCTGGGAACTCTGAGATTAACACTTCAATTGGATTTTTCGATCACATGCTGGATCAGATCGCAACACATGCTGGCTTCTATCTCAAATGTGAGGTTAAGGGCGATCTTGATATTGATGATCACCACAGTGTCGAGGACACAGCTCTGGCATTAGGGGAAGCGCTTTCGAAAGCGTTAGGCAACAAACAGGGTATTGGACGGTTTGGATTTGTATTACCCATGGATGAGTGCCGCGCAGAATGCATATTGGATATTTCAGGTCGACCCCAGCTTGAGTTTCAAGCTGAATTTACAGCTGAACGTGTCGGTGAGATGAACACACAAATGGTTTCTCATTTTTTCAGATCCCTGGCCATGAGTATGAACATCACGCTGCATCTCAGTACCACAGAGGGGAACGCCCATCATCAGGTTGAATCATTATTCAAAGTTTTTGGTCGCGCTCTCGGGCAGGCCATCAAAACATCTGGAGACACAATACCCAGCTCCAAGGGGGTGCTTTGAGTGTCATTATAGATACGGGTTGTGCCAATATCAGCTCCTTGAAATTTGCTCTGGAGCGTTTAACAGGTTCCGTCCACGTTACGGACAAACCTGAGAGTATTCTCACAGCAGACCGAGTTTTTCTACCCGGGGTAGGAACAGCCAATTATGCCATGAGCATTTTAGAACAAAAAGGTCTGAGCCAGGTCATTCAGAAATTGACTCAGCCAGTCCTGGGCATCTGCCTGGGCATGCAGATGCTTACAACAAGCTCCTCAGAGGGTAATACAGGCTGCCTGAATCTAATCCCTGGGGAAGTTAGGGGTTTGCAGGCTCAGGGCTTACGTTTGCCTCATATGGGTTGGAATACATTGGCTGAGGTGGCGGACCATCCACTCTTCAGTGGCATCCCCAAGGATGAATACTTTTATTTTGTGCATAGCTATGCTGCAGGATTATCTCAATGGACAATTGCCAGCTGCGAATATGGCAACCGGTTCTCAGCAGCTTTGGCTCACAAAAATTTCATGGGTGTCCAATTTCACCCTGAACGCTCTGGTCAAAGAGGGTCACAACTACTCAAAAACTTTCTGGAACTCAGGCTATGATTATTCCTGCTATTGATCTGCTAGCCGGAAGGGTTGTTCGTCTTTTGAAAGGTGATTACAGGGAAGTGACCTATTACGACCAGTCCCCTGTGGGTCTGGTAAGACTTTATGCCGAAAGTGGCGCCAGGATCATTCATATCGTTGATCTCCAGGGTGCCAGGGATACAGACAAAAGACAGCTCGATTTACTCCGGGAGCTGGTCCACTGCACGCCACTACAAATTCAAACCGGTGGTGGCATCCGAAGTGAGGATGATATTTCGGAACTTCTGGATGGGGGAGTTGCTCGCGTGATAATTGGGAGTCTGGCAATCAATGAGCCGGACAAGGTACAGGGCTGGATCAAAAAATTTGGACGGGAAAAAATTGTCCTGGCACTGGATGTTACTATTGATGAACATGGAAACAAGTGGCTGCCAACCCACGGCTGGCGCCAGGGAAGTGGCAAGCGATTGGAAGAAATTTTAGATCAATATGTTTCAACTGGCGTAAAACACATCCTGTGCACAGATATCAGCCGCGATGGCACCCTGAAAGGATCCAACATCGGTCTCTATTCAGAACTTGTAAGGGGCTATTCCCAGCTAGAATGGCAGGCATCTGGGGGAATTGGAGAGCTCAAGGATATTCGCTCAGTTGCCAAGACAGGCGTTTCAGGCGTCATCGTCGGAAAAGCGCTCCTTGACGGAAAATTCACTTTTAAAGAGGCTCAGACATGTTGGCTCGCAGAATAATTCCCTGTCTCGATGTGAGGGCTGGAAAGGTGGTCAAGGGTGTTCGTTTTCGTGATCATGAGATCGTAGGAGATATTGTCCCCCTGGCCCAATATTATTCTGAAATGGGGGCTGATGAGCTGGTCTTTTATGACATTACAGCCAGTAGTGATGGCCGGAGCGTCGACCGTAGTTGGATTGAAAGGGTCGCCCGAGTCATAGATATTCCCTTTTGTGTGGCCGGTGGAATCACAGACCTGGATCTGGCGGCTGAAGTTCTGGAAATGGGCGCTGACAAAATCAGCGTTAATTCACCAGCTCTAAGTGATCCCGATCTTATCTCCAGACTCAATCAACGTTTTGGCCAACAATGTGTGGTGGTTGGTGTGGATAGCTATCAGGATGAGACCTCAGGTGAATATCGGGTCCATCAATTTACAGGTGATATAGAAAAAACCAGACAAACCGCTTGGCAAACACTTGATTGGATAAAAGCAGTTCAGGAGCTTGGTGCCGGTGAAATCGTACTAAACTGCATGAATCAGGATGGTATACGCCAAGGTTATGATATTCAGCAGTTAAGTCTGGTCAGAGAGATTTGTCAGATCCCCCTTATCGCCTCAGGCGGGGCGGGAACGCGAGAACATTTCGAAGCCGTATTCAACCAAAGCGATGTGGATGGCGCCCTGGCTGCCAGTGTGTTTCACAAGGCCGTCATCAATATTCAGGAATTAAAGAAATATTTATCAGAAGCAGGCGTGGAGGTACGCACATGAAGGTCACATTAGACAATCTGGATCAACTCGCATGGGAAAAGCAGGACGGTCTTCTGCCGGCAATCATCCAAGACTTCCGGTCTGGAGCATTGCTCATGCAAGCCTATATGAATTCTGAATCCTTGCAACACACTTTAGAGACCGGTCTGGTGACTTTTTTCAGTCGCAGTCGTCAGAGTCTTTGGCAAAAAGGTGAGACCTCAGGATATACACTTACCTGTGTGGAAATTGTGTCTGATTGTGATGGAGATAGCTTGAAAGTACTGGCAATTCCAGCCGGTCCTGTCTGTCACAAGGGGACAGATACCTGTTGGGATGATGGAGCACAGCCTGATTTGACTTTTTTGGCAGAATTAGAAACTGTCATAGAATCTCGCAAGGGTGCCTCCCCTGACGCATCCTACACGGCCTTATTGCTTCAACGGGGAAAAAAATATATCGCTCAGAAAGTTGGGGAAGAAGCGGTGGAAACGGCTCTGGCGGCTGTTGCCGGTGACAAACAGGAGCTCCTCGACGAGAGCGCAGATTTACTGTATCACCTGCTCGTCCTGTTGAATGCCGATGATCTGAGATTAAGTGATGTTGCATCGGTCCTTAAGACCAGGCATGCGAAGGCTCCGAAATCAATTGTTTGAGTGTGGATTTTATGTTTCGACCCGCCTACGCCATCCAGCTACGGCCAGGCAGGCGCGCTCAGCATGACATGCTCGGCATTATAAGAGAAGCGTTTAACACGACCAAAATAACAAGAAAGAATTGAAATATGTGTGGAATAGTCTGTGTTTTTGACCTCCAGGAGGAATCCCAGCTTCTTCGGAGAAAAGTACTGAAAATGTCAAAGAAGCTACGTCATCGTGGTCCTGACTGGTCAGGTATTTTCTGTGGTGATAACGCTGTGATGAGCCACGAACGCCTGGCCATTGTTGACCCTATTTCTGGAGGTCAACCCCTTTATAGTGAAGACAAGACTCTCGTCCTGGCTGTTAATGGTGAAATCTATAATCATGAAGATCTAGCTGCTCAGTGCACAGATTATCATTTTCAAACCCATTCGGATTGTGAAGTGATTCTAGCGCTCTATGAAAAAAAGGGTGCCAGCTTTTTGGATGAACTCAATGGAATTTTTGCTTTTGCATTATATGATTCGGCGAATGATAGTTATCTGATTGCCAGAGATCATATGGGCGTCATTCCTCTGTATATGGGTTGGGATGCCAGTGGCAATTTTTATGTGGCGTCTGAATTGAAAGCCCTTGAGGGTGTTTGCAATAGAATCGAAGTATTCCCGCCTGGACATTATCTGTCAAGCACAGAAGGCGAACCAAAAGCATGGTACTATCGTGATTGGTCAGATTATCAAGCGGTTGAGCATGAAACCAGTAATATTGAGGAATTAAAGGAGGCTCTGGAGGCAGCCGTGCATCGCCAACTCATGTCTGATGTACCCTATGGCGTTTTGTTATCTGGCGGTTTGGATTCTTCCATCGTTTCCGCTATTGCAAAAAAATATTCAGCGCTCAGGGTTGAAGACCATGACCAGAAACAAGCCTGGTGGCCCCGTTTGCATTCATTTGCTGTTGGATTGCTAGGATCTCCTGATTTAGCTGCTGCCCGCAAAGTGGCTGAGCATATCGATACGGTTCACCATGAAATCCTTTTCACAATTCAGGAGGGTATTGATGCACTTCACGACGTGATCTATCACCTGGAGACCTATGATGTTACGACGGTTAGAGCGTCAACACCCATGTACCTCCTGGCAAGAGCTATTAAGGCTATGGGAATCAAGATGGTGCTTTCAGGTGAAGGGGCTGACGAAATATTTGGCGGTTATCTGTATTTTCATAAGGCACCCAATGCGGAAGCCTTCCATGAGGAAACGGTTCGTAAGCTAAATAAACTGCACCTCTACGACTGTCTTAGGGCGAACAAATCTCTGGCAGCCTGGGGTATTGAGGGGCGGGTTCCTTTTCTTGACAAGGATTTTATGGATGTAGCAATGCGTTTAAATCCTAAAGACAAATTGATCAACTCCGAGCGTATGGAAAAATGGATTCTCAGAAAGGCATTTGAAGATTATCTGCCTGAGAGTGTTGCCTGGCGCCAGAAAGTACAATTCTCTGACGGAGTTGGCTATAGTTGGATTGATAGTTTGAAGGCACTTGTTGAGAAGGAGGTTACAGACCAGCAAATGGAAAATGCCAAATTTAAATTCCCCATTCATACACCGCAGAGTAAGGAAGAATATTACTATCGGAGCATCTTTGCTGAGCATTTTCCGTCAGATTCAGCGGCGAAATGTGTTCCCTCAGTGCCTTCAGTGGCCTGTAGTACACCAGAAGCCCTGGCCTGGGATGCTTCATTTCAAAACCTGAATGATCCATCTGGCCGGGCAGTAAAAAACGTCCATGGCGACGCCTATAAATAGGCCTCACCACTTTCCGGTGACGTGAAACGTCCACTAAATTGATCTCAATGACCCCTTCACTGTAGCGCTCTGGCAAAAACGCGTGCGTCTTTGCGAAGGAGGGCGCGCCCGACTGAAGCAATCCCCAGAATTTCCTGCGAAAAAGAGGGATCACTTCGGTCGTTTCACTCCCTCGTGAAGACGGGCTCGGGTAAGAGTCGTTTCACTCCCTCGTGAAGACGGGCTCGGGTAAGAGTCGTTTCTCACGCTCGTGAAGACGGGCTCGGGTAAGAGTCGTTTCTCACGCTCGTGAAGACGGTTCTGGGCAATAGCCTGTACGTCTTTGCGAAGGAGGGCACGCCCGACTGAAGCAATCCCCAGAATTTCCCGCGAAAAAGAGGGATCACTTCGGTCGTTTCACTCCCTCGTGAAGACGGGCTCGGGTAAGAGTCGTTTCTCACCCTCGTGAAGACGGTTCTGAGTTAGACACGAAAAAACTTTTCTTCCAAAACCCATGGTTTTGTTTACCCTAGAAGCATGTGGTGGGATGACGACTTCAGCCTCGACGATGATGACAGCAAAACCTACTCCTTTAAGGAGATGGTTCTTGGCGTATACCCATTTGTAAAACCCTATAATCGGACCTTCTTCTTTGCTCTGGCCTGGGCTTTTATGGGTGTCATCCTGGTGCTTGTCCAGCCGCTTATCTTAAAACATATTATTGATTCGGATATTCCGTCCGGGAATTTTAAAGCCCTGGCCTGGTCTGCGGGATTGTATCTCATCACCATGATTTTATCGGCAGTATTTGGTTTTTACAGCAACTGGATGGCTCAGAAGGCGGGTATCTTTGCCGTAAACGACCTCAAGGTCTCACTGTTTTCCCACGCTCTTAAACTGGGTTTACCCTTCGCTGAATCTACATCCACGGGGCAGCTGGTCAGTCGCATCGAATCGGACCCTCAAAGGATAATTGCAGTGACCTCCACCATGGCCCAGCGACTGCTTATGTCGGTGGGGATGATCATAGGTGCCTTCATTATTCTCGCGTCAGTCGATATGCGCTTTTTGTTGATAACGCTGGCCATTTTCCCGCTGGTAATCTTTATCGCCTGGTTCTCGTTTCGATATTTCAGACCTTATTTTCGTAAAGATAGATCCAACTTTTCTGAAATGACAGGCGTGCTGAGTGAGTTTATTCGCTCAGCAAGTATCCTCCAGGTTTTTGACAGAACAGACTGGGCTTTAAATCGCGTGCGCAAAGCTACGGAAACGTTTAACAGTTTCAGTATCAAAATGAATCTGGTCAATTATGGCATATTTCAGGGTTTGGGATTTATGGAAGTGGGGGCAACTGTCATTGTGTTGCTGCTGGGTGTTGGTTGGGTCAATGATGGGACGCTTACAGTGGGAGCCCTGATTCTTTTTGCCCAGTACATTGCCCAGATCTATTGGCCTATCTTCATGTTTACTGAGCAGATATCCCAACTTCAATCTGCCGGAGGTGCGGCAGACCGCATTTTCTCTACCCTTGAAGATGAACCCTATATAAGCACAAAACCAAACCCGGCCAGCCTACCCGATGAAATCGAAAGCATTGTTTTTGAACACGTCAGCTTTGCTTATAGCGATGAAAAAAAAATCATCCACGATATGACTTTTGAAGTGAAAGGGAGTGATCAGGTTGCTTTTGTCGGACCCACAGGTGGCGGAAAATCAACCATCATCAATTTGATTTGTCGTTTCAGGGACCCTCAGGAAGGTCGCATCATGCTCAATGGGATCGATATTCGTGAATTCGATGTCGCTGAATATCGACGACGATTTGGCCTGGTTCTCCAGGATCTATTTCTTTTCCCTGCCCCAATTGAGGAAAATTTGCGTGCCTTTCGAAGAGAGGTGAGTCGCGTTGATCTGGAAGCTGCCGCTCAGCTCACCGACATTCATGAAAGCATTTTAAACCGACCGGAAGGTTACGAGACCATTCTCAACGAGAGTGGGGAAGGCTTTTCATATGGCCAGAGACAGCTCATCGCCTTTGCCCGCGCTCTGGCAGTGAAGCCCCAGGTTCTGGTTTTGGATGAAGCCACCTCGTCGGTGGATCCAGGAACCGAACTACGCATTCAAGCCACTATGAAAAAATTGACGGAAGGTCGGACTTCTTTTATTGTTGCTCATCGATTGAGCACCATTCGGCGCGCGACGATCATCATGTTTGTCCAAGCTGGTGAAATTAGAGAATCAGGCAGTCATGAACAACTCATGTCGCAAAAGGGTGCTTACTTTGACTTGTTATCTCACGTCGATCCTGAAAAGGAGCTGTTGTAATGTCCCTTCTCGGCTCAACCAAGCACGTACTCGGCTGGTTTGCTCCATACTGGCGTAATCGCTGGAAAGGGATTTCATGGGTTATGTTGGCAACCGTGGTAAGTATTGGCCTCAGTACAGCCTATCCCATCATTTTCAAATACGTTATAGATGCCTTAACTGAGGGCAAGCCCGTTGCTGATGTCAAATTTTTTGTGTGGCTGATATTTCTGATTGGTCTGGCACGAACACTCACGCGATGGATTTTGCCGGCCTCACGCTACATGATGAATCTGATACTCGGTATGGATATTAAGTTATTCCATTTTGGCAATCTTTTAAGAAAAGATCCGGCATTCTATAATAGCTTTCGATCCGGTGACCTGATTACTCGCTTTTCTGATGATATTGATGGGGATGTGAAACTGGCCTGGTTTGGTAACTCAGGCATCATGCGACCCATAGAAGCCGGGTTCACTCTTCTGTTTTCCATCGCGGTCATGATGACCCTGCACTGGAAGTTGACTCTTTTAGCCGTGTCACCCCTGCCGCTCATTGTCTGGGCCATGAGCAAAACAGAGCATTTGCAGCACAAAGCCTATAAGAGAAGACAAGAAACCATTTCTCAGACCAATAATATTCTTGAGTCTGCTTTTTCCGGGATTCGCATTGTCATTGGCTTTGTCATGGAGCAAGCCCAGGAGAAGCTTTTCAAAACAAACATGGTTGAGCGTAAGATTGCCGAGGAGCGAGTGGTCTTTATTCGCTCGTTTCTGGAAAGCATTGGTAGCCTGATCAATCAGGTCGGTCTGGTGGTGATCTTGTTCCTGGGTGGTTATTATGTCATTCAGGGAGAAATAACCATGGGTACCTTTTATGCCTTTATTGCGTATATGGGGGGAATTACAGAACCGATCTGGACCATATCCTGGTTTTTTGTTTCCTTAAAGATGGCTGAATCTTCAGTGGATCGCCTTGAGGAGATCGAAAAATTTGAGAACAGACCTGTGTCTGTTGCCGAAGCAGAAACACCCATTCAGGAGCTGAGCATTCAGGGCTTGCACTTTCGTTTTTCAGGTGAAGATAGCGATGTGATCAGGGGCGTGGACTTCAAGATATATCCTGGTGAGAAAATCGGGATTGTCGGGGAGGTCGGCTCTGGAAAAACCATGCTGTTAAAATTAATTTCCGGATGGTTAACACCCAGCCAGGGTGCTGTATTCCTTAATGGAAATCAACTCAGCGAGCTGAGTGATTTTTCAAGAGCCGAAAACATCGCTTATGTTCCTCAGGAGATTGAACTCTTTTCCGGCAGTGTGTCCGAGAACATTGCCATGGGACGCGAAGCAAAACGACCTCTCGAGGACATCATCCGCACCGCTGTACTTGGCGATGAGCTTGACCCTGAAAAGCAACTGGAACAAGGCGGGATAGGATTGAGTGGGGGGCAGCGTGCCCGGGTTGCTCTGGCAAGAGCCTTCTATGGTGACACTGTGATTTACATTTTTGATGATGCGACTTCTGCATTGGACTTAAATACTGAAAAGCAGCTCTGGAAAAATATCAACGCAGACTATGCAAGCTCACTATTTCTGGTAGCTACCCATCGAGAAGCCACGGCTGAGGAAATGGATCGGGTCATCTGGATCAAAGCTGGGGAAATTTATGAGCAGGGACAGCATGCTGATCTTTTGCGCCTCCACCCAGAATATCGATCCTTATTCGCTCACGATTGATGTTATTGCTAAAGTGCTAACTCATCTATATCTACAAATGGAAAATCTAGGTAAAGCGGGATTTATTTAATTTCTTGAGAATGCTTTACTAGCAATCCAAAAGGTTTGTCCTTGATTTAAAGTCCCGCGAATGCGCGCGTAATATCAAGCAAGATCTTTGGTTTATGCTTGGCGGCAGTAGCGAAAACTTTGCGCACATTCAATTTCTCGGGAGCCAGGGCGTTTAGTTCCGTGGCCATCTTATCAAACTGTTCATCAGTGACATCCCGAATTGAGTTGGAAATCCGGTGCGCAATGGCATAGTCCCGGCCAACTTCCTTGTGCCAGCGAGCCGGAAAAGCTTTAAGCCCTTTTTCGCTAACATCACCTGCTCGAATTGCCTCGGCAGCAACTTGACCAGCAATCCTCCCAGCAACCATTCCCGAGATGATTCCACCACCGGACACGGGATTTGCCATACGTGCCGCATCACCGATAAGCATAAGCCCATCTGTGCTAATCTTTTTCAAGGTTTTTGCCAGCGGAATCCCCCCGGCAACTGCCGTAAGGACTGCAGCCTTGGGAAAGCGATCTGCTAGAAATTTGTCCAGGAGATCTTTGGCGATGACATCGCGGACTCCCTTGCCCACCACACCAAGACCGATGTTTGCCATGCCTTCACCTTTGGGGAAAATCCAGAGATATCCACTGGGTGCGCGTTTCGACCCGAAGTAAAAGTCAATGACGTCCTGTTCCACATCCACATTGGCTACTGAGACCTGGTACCCTGAGCCGGTGTCACTCAATTTAAGTGCGGTCCGAAGTCCGGCCATTCTCCCGACCCTGGATTCAACACCATCAGCACCGATGACGATTTTCGCGCTGAGTGAGCGTCGCTCTCCGAAATATTGGTAGTTAACACCCCCAACCTGACCGTCAGAAATGATGAGACCATCTACATAGGCTTTGGTCTGAACCTCAGCGCCCACCATTGCTGCCCTTTGTGCCAGCGCATAGTCAAATAAGCGGCGATGCAAAATAAGTCCATTTTCTATGGGGAGGGGGAGACGAAGGGAGGTATCATTTGGCGAAATAAGCCGAGCGAATTTTATGGTTGCAGCGACCCATTGAGGATCCGTCTTCATAAATTTTTTGAGACCATCCTCACCTACGGCTTCAGCACAACGGACGGGATAACCGATGTCCCTGTCTTTCTCAAGCAGAATTGTCTTAAGACCCGCTTTTGCAGATTCATAGGCTGCTATACTCCCTGCTGGTCCACCACCGACGACGATAACATCGAAATCAGTCATGGCTCACCGCGATGTCGCGAGATTCCAGGACATCAATTGGACAGACCCAAACGCAGATGTCGCAATCTATGCAGGTCTCGTGGATGATTTTAATGTCTGCCTCCCTCAATTCGATGGCATCCACCGGACAGACGGCCACACAGGTGCCGCAAAAATCACATTTATTATCTTTTACATGAATCATTCAGATTTGGTTCTCCACGTTGGATAGAGGAGGTCGAAGCGACCTCGGTAATACCACCTGGCAAGGAAAAACAGAACAAAACAAGCCACGAAATAAGCCGGGAAAACAAAAAACATGGCAAATGAGAGAAAGCTGACGCCCCAGCGGATCACTCTGAGTGTACTTTGGATACTACGTTCTTTCCACATTAAAGTGTAGAGCGGTAGTGCCAGCAGACCCGTAATTCCGATTACCCAGTCCCAGGTCATCAGTGAAAATATAAGCGCCAGACCGAGCAGGATAAAGGAGTAGTCCTGAGTCTTACTGAGTCCCAGTGCTACGGCGATTGTTTCCTTTTCATCGAGGGCATCTCCATAGCTATCTGGGATGGTGGTGAGCATACTGATACTGACCCAGGCAAGTACATAGGGAAGGGCGTACCACCAGAATTGTAATCCGCCAGATTGCGCATAGAGGTACCAGCCAAATCCAAACAGACCAAACCCTGAAACAAAGCTGGTAAAAACGCCGCCAACAGGTCGATCTTTCAATGAGAATGGGCGCACACTGTAGGCGACACCCATAAAGAGGAACATACCCGCAAACCACCAGAACAGCTTAACAGATACCAACAAAGCCAGGATTGAAACCGCTGCCAAAATGCCTGTGAGGTAGAGCATTGCGCGCCGGGGAGGGATATACTCATCCGAAATGAGAAACACCTTGTTGTTAGCTGCATCATTGTGACGATCAATAATGTTATTAATCAGATAGACCGCACCCATGGTCAAGGTATAAAGCACAAATACAATAAATCCGAACCATAGTCCCAGGGGTTCCCAGGAATCAGAAAAGCGTTTTGCAGCATAAGCTCCCACAAGTGCTATAGTCCAACCTGGGAAAAACAAGGTCGGACGCAGGACGAATAAATAGTCCAATAGCTTCAAAATTCGGCTTTTTATCATAGGTGGCAAACTAACAAGCGTCACTCGCTTTAAAATATTTAAAATGGAGTTTAGCGCTTTTATAAACACAGGAAAGTGTGACGCATAGAGTAAATCCCTAGTCTGTGTAACAGGATCCTGACCTATTGAGTTTTCGCCCTGAGCGCCGCTCTATTGATAATGGTTTTTTAAATACGCTTCCATTGATTCAATCACTCGAGATCGAAACCGTTGACGATCAAGAACCCCCTCTTCGATCTTGTCAAGATATGCCCTGGAACCTGGTGCAATATTTTCAGATTTATTAATAAAATCCTGGGCGAGTATGATTCTATTGATTGAACTCCCGTCCGCACAGTAGCCCAGGAACGTGGTGGCCCGATGGGCAGGCATGCGAGAGCTAAGGTTTTGGTAATGCTCCATTCCCCATGCCAGTACCTTGTCCTTACCTGTTTCAGTTGCTCTGATCGCATTTGATATCACTGTAAGTTCATTGGTTCTCAGGGGACCCTCAATGGAATAAGCCAGGGCTCTATCCTGAAGCTCAGGATCCCTAAAACTTCCCAGGGCTCTCAAAAAATTATAGCGCTCGTCAGAGCTTTGGGCTGTTTCAAATCGTGCCTGATACTCTTGAAATAATTCCGGACTTCCTTCCCTGGCAGAAATTGCCAGTGCATCACTTACGAATGCAAAATGTACGGATTCACTGTTTTCCATATATGCAGTGGCCAGAGAATCCATATGCCGCTTGATAGATTCATCCTGGCCCTGTCCAGCCAGCCAGCTCATCAACCGAAGCCGGAGCCCTGAAAATTCACTTGCTTCGCTATCTGTCTGCTCCAACCCCATATTTAACAATGGCGGCGTGAAGCTGTTTTGGAGGTAAATGGCATAAGCTGCATTAGGTGAATCGGAAGGAAAGAGCTCGCTGATGGGGTTCAGGTTATCCAGGACTGTTTCGATCACTTCTGGGTCTGAATCTGAAGCAAAAGCAGTAAGCAATTCGAGATAAGTATCCCCAGCCAGGAGTCCTGCTTTTAACAGGGCTTGAGCATTCCCTAGAAAGGCAATCCGCTCAACCGTATTCAAGTAGCTGATGGGATCTAGACTAATTTGTTGAAACATTTCCATGGGAATAATCCAACGGTAATAGCCCCGAGCTTCACGGTTGGGAATAATCCATTCAACCGCTTCTTCAAAGGATAAATCCAGCTGACCTTTATCCAAAAGAACTGTTTGGAAATGCTCACCACTATTGCTTTTGTAACTAAGATCAATGGGAAGCGCCCATTGCTGTTCAGGTGCTATGACACCAGCATTAACAAAACGTTCCTGAGTGATTCTAAGCTTTTTCGGGCTCACCATCTCAAAGCGTAGCAAGGGCAAACTGGACTGAGTGACATAGGAGGAGAGGACAGCGTTCACATCTTGACCGCTGACGTGGGATAAGTGTTCCCATAGATCTGCTGAGGTCGCATTTGCCCAGGCGTTTGCCTGCAAATATGAATAGACACCTTCATGAAAATTTTCTGCCCCCACCCATTGTTCAACCATGTTCAATATCTGAGTCCCTTTACCATAAGCCATTCCCAGATCTTCAAATATCTGTGATGAGGTCGTGATCTCTTTTCGGATGGGTGTGGTGGTGATTTTTGCATCACGATCCATCAGTTTTTGTAAATTGCGTATGGCGTTCAGATCGCTGCGGTACTCGGGATAGATTTGTCTCACGATTTTGTCATCCATCCAATCGGCAAACGACTCATTTAACCAGAGATCATCCCACCACTCCATTGTGACATAATCACCCAGCCACTGATGGGCGATTTCATGGGCGATCACGGCTGCCTGGCGACGTTTTTGGTTTTGGGATATTTTCTCAGGATCAAGCAGGACAATCCGATCGGCAAAGGTAATCATGGCGGCATTTTCCATACCTCCAGGCCAGAATTCAGGTACAGCAATAAAATCCAGCTTTTCATAAGGGTAGGGAATTTTGAGATAGCCTTCCAGGGCTTCCATGATAGGTGCCGCTGATTGCGCTGCCAATGTGGCGAGATGGCTTTTCCCTTTTACAAAGTAAATGTGACCGGGAACCGGCAGGTTTTCCAAGGGGAGATAATCGAAGGGTCCTACTGCAATACCAATGAGATAGCTGGGGAGCGGTTTGGTTTGTTTAAAGACTATCTGTTTGCCTGAATCAGTTGTGTTCATAAAGGCAATTGGAGTGTTTGAGATTGCCAATTGCTCATTGGGGATATTTAATATCAATTGCCAGGGAATTTTGTATTGGGGTTCATCCCAACAGGGGAAGGCACGTCGGGCATCCACGGCTTCTAGCATGGTAAACAGGTAGTGATTATCCTCGTAAGCAACACGATAGAGACCAACAGTCTGTTGATTGAATTCTTTTTGAAAGGAGATTTTCAAACGGTACCCGCCAGGCGAGAGTTTGGCTTGAGTGCTTGCTATCACAACATTTTCTGGTCCGAATGTCGTCTTAACAGAGATCGTATCCATATTATGGATTAGGGTGATGGAGGTCAGCTCCATCTCCTGAGCATGGAACCGAAATGTTGAAGTGGCCTGCTGAATATTTAGATCAATGTTTACCACTCCCGAGTAAGTCGTTTGCGAAGGATCGAGAAAAAGTTCCATTTGTTGAAAGGTGGGATGAGTGTTGGGATCCAAACGGTTGTCCGCCAGAGCGGGTGGTGTTTCAGATTCAGGACAACCAGTGAGGAGAGCGATTATAGTTAGCCCGAAAATTGCCGGAAGCCACAGCATACATATCTTCATCGATAATCCCTCTCAAAATATCAGTGTTAGCTGTATAAGATGCACTTCGATGGGTATTGATCCAACTGCTGGGTTTTGAAAATTATATTGAACTGAAACAAGATTGCTTCGCATCACTGGCACTCACATCCATGCAGGTTTTCTTTGCGATCTCAGCGATCTCAGCGATCTCAGCGATCTTGGCAGTAAAAAGTCGCTCAAAGTAAGCGCTCAGCCCAAAAAAAAGCCACCTCTATTGACAAAGGTGGCTTAAGGGAATCCCAATGAAGAGGAGCGGTCTTTAGGAGCAGACGGTCTCCAACATAATGGCACAAACTTCATAGGGATCCATATTGGCTGAAGGACGACGATCCTCCAGGTAACCTTTGCCCTCTTTCACAGTCTGGAGGGGAATTCTAAGGGATGCCCCACGGTCACTGACGCCATATCGGAATTCATGGATTGAACAGGTTTCGTGTAGACCGGTCAGACGTTCTTCATTGTGAGCCCCATAAACAGCGATATGCTCCTCGTGCTTTTCACCTAATTTTTTACACGCAGTTTCAATGACATCATATCCACCAGTAGCTCGCATGCTTTTTGTACTGAAATTGGTATGGGCGCCGGCGCCATTCCAGTCACCCTTCACAGGTTTTGGATGGATACTGGCATTGACTCCATAATCCTCAGCAATGCGATACAGTAACCAACGAGCAATCCATAATTGATCCCCACTCTCCAGAGGTCCCAGGGGACCGATCTGGAATTCCCACTGCCCAGGCATTACTTCAGCGTTTACACCGGAAATGCCAAGTCCTGCAACGAGGCACGCTTCCATATGGTCTTCAACAATTTCGCGGCCAAAGACCTCATCAGCTCCAACACCGCAATAGAAGGGTCCCTGTGGCGCAGGGTAACCACCATCAGGCCAGCCAAGGGGTGAGCGACCTCGAAAAAAAGTGTATTCCTGTTCGATCCCAAACCAGGCATCTTCGGCAGCATGTTTTTCAGCCAGCCCGGCCAGACGCGCCCGCTTATTGGTCTCATGGATCTTCCCGTCAGGATATCTAACTTCAGTCATAACGAGAATATGATCTCCTCCTCTGATGGGATCGGGATAGAAAGACACTGGATGCATGGCGCGATCACTATCATGGCCCACCGCCTGGTTGGTACTGGATCCATCAAAACTCCAGTCAGGAACCTGATCCAGTGATGTGACGGGACCTTCGATAATTTTAGTTTTTGAGCGCAGCTTATGTGTCGGTTTATGACCGTCGATCCAGATATATTCAGCTTTTATCTTTGCCATAAGAAAGAGTCCCCTAACAAAAAAGTGATTGGTTAGTATTGATAATATTCATGACATACAATTAACAAGCCCAACAAGCGCAAGTCAATAAATATTTAAGCAATAATTAGATAAAATTTAATTTATTTAAGCAAACGGATTGAATTCGTAAAATAGTGAAGAAATTAATCACTTCTGGAAGACAATGTCGATAGATCGATTGCAGTACTTTCCTTATATGAAGACAGGACAAGATTAGATTGGGTTCGATTGACTCCAGGCCAATTCTGGATTTCGTATAGCAAGTCTTCCAGCGCCTGAGAATTTTTTGCTCTGACCTTGAGAATGTGGGATCCGCCACCAATGATGGAGTGGCATTCCAATACTGCCTTGCAAGCTTTCGCTCTGTTAACAAATCCATCATAATGATCTGAGTGTTCGCTAACGATAAAGACAAACGCTGTCAGGTCCAGACCGACTTTTTTATGATCAAGAACGGTTGAATAACCTTTAATAAGTCCTTTTTCAGAGAGTTTTTTAATCCGTTCGCCAACGGCGGGGATAGAAAGCTGAACCAGCTTGGCAATTTCGCTGGCCGTAGCGCGACCATTTTCCTGTAACAATTCCAAAATCTGAATATCGCGATCATCGATCATAGCTATGCTCCTGAAATAATTTAAGTGCTTCCTAATATATCCTAAATATTTATCGAAATAAGCGCTAATCAGGGTTAATCAGTTAAAACATTCAAGAAATTACAGTGTTGCATAAATAATGTGATCTGTGAGGAAAGTGTCGGTTATTTGACACTTGATCTATTCGCCGGCACTTATATTATTATAATTTCTTTCACGGTTTAGTGAGTCGTGAATCTGATTTGGGATAATGGAGATCAAATGAATATAAAAAATAGTTCAAAAATTTTAAGCGTTAGTCTCGCCTTGAGTCTGAATTTATTCATATCCGTCGCGTTTGGACAGTATACCGTTGGTCAGAGTATCAGTCAGGAGTCGCGTGACAGACTTGTGAATTTCTGTGCCAATAGCGCAGGAACTCAAACCATCGGCCAGTTGTTAAGTCCGGGGCAGGGTGAGACAGTCAGGGTTCTCTGGTTAAATTTTTTCGAGTCCTGGTGAGGTAACTGTCGTGCGGAGGTTCCGCACCTGGAAGAATTTCACCAAAACCGGCAAGATGAGGGGCTGTTGATCATTGGATTGGGCAATGATTTTAACTCACTCACCTGTCTAGGATGGGCAAATCTGGGAGCCAGTTTTGCCATTGGCGATGACCGGGTTTCAGCCATATGGAGTGATTATGGTACGGGAGTTATCCCCCGAAATGTGATCATCGATCAGGAGGGGGTCGTCCGCTATAACACCTACGGATTTAATGAGACAGCCATCGCAGCAATTCTGGATGAACTGCTTTCAACCGCCGTAGTCAATGATGGTGGTTTGTTGCCTGAGAGTCCCCAGCTTTTATCGAGCTACCCAAATCCTTTTAATGCTGAGACTCAGCTTGCTTTCCAGTTGGGCATTGCGGGCAGGGTTGAACTAACCCTGTACAATGCCAGAGGCGTGGCTGTAAGACAGCTGCTATCAACAGAGCTGGCTGAGGGATACCATTCTGTAATCTGGAATGCCCGAGATGATCTTGGATCAGATCTTCCTAGTGGCGTTTATATGGCGCAACTCAAGAGTGCTTCTGGACAAAGCACAAGAAAACTGGTGTTGCTGAAGTAACCATAGGGAGTTCCTCAAAGATTCTATGAAAAGAGCCCCAAAACTTCGGGGCTCTTTTCATAAGTAAAGCTTAACGCCCTTGATGTGGATCTAAACCGGGTATGGCTCCAGGTTCTTTTTCTCAATATCTTTGAAATAGCGGTAAGTCCCGTGCTTTAATTCGTAGGTGGCATCTTCTTCGCAGACGACCATGGCTTTGGGGTGAAGCTGGAGCGCCGAGGAAGTCCACATATGGTTTACTCCTTCCTCGATCATTTTATACAATGCCCTTGCCTTAGAGTGACCATTCACAATCAGGACCACTTCCATGGAGTCGGTTACGGTTCCCACACCAACAGTCAAAGCCAATTTGGGAACAGCCTCAATATCATTCCCAAAAAATCGGGAATTGGCAATTCTGGTATCATAAGTCAATGTTTTTACACGCGTGCGCGAGTGTAATGAGGAACCCGGCTCGTTGAAGGCAATATGACCGTCTGGACCGATGCCTCCCAGAAAAAGACGAATGCCGCCTACGGATTCGATCTTTTCCTCAAAAGCTCCGCATTCGGCAACCAGATCCTCTGCATTGCCATTTAGAATGTTGATATTCTCTTCAGGAATGCCAATATGGTTGAAGAGATTTTGGCGCATGAAGGAATGATAGCTTTCAGGATGACCTTCCCTGATATTGACATATTCATCCATGTTAAATGTGATGACATTTTCGAAGCTGACATGACCCGCTTTTACTAACGATACCAGCTCTTTATAAGTGCCAACCGGAGAAGAACCTGTAGGAAGACCTAAAACATAAGGCTTTTCTTTTGTAGCTCCAAAAGAGTTAATGCTTTTAGCAATATAATGGGCTGTCCATTTGCTTAATCGATCGTAATCTGGTTGAATAATAAGTCTCATAATTGCTCCAATTATAGTTTGTTTAAAATATATGACGCGTCCTGATGATTACTCTCAATCTTCAGTCTCATCACATCTAATTGTTTTTTAAAGGAATTTGATTCAAAATTGCCGCGGACATTGATAAAATCATCTTCCTGATGACCATCGATGCCAAAGCCGGTGCGGACATTCCCTTCGAATTCTTTTACAGCGTCCATCTCCACCATGTTCAGGAGTTTGGATGAAGACACTCTCCATTTTTCTAAGACTATTCGAAGGTCATCCACAGTCAAGGCAGAGGCTTTAAAACCAAAGACATGAGGCAGGGTTGTCAGAATCCACGACCACTCATCTTTAGCGTAGCTGCCCTGTAGTTTTTGGAGCTCAGTTTGCATGGATTGAAGATCGGTAACCTGCCCTGCTTTGACCCTTTCCAGCAAATCAGCGAGGCGAGGCTGAGCACATAGTAAGCCAGAGACATCTATCCAAAAACTATCACCACTGGCAGCACCTGGGTCTGGAGATAAGAAACTTGCCAGACTTGAAGCCGAATCACTCATGAGGCGAGCCACCACGACATCCCCTATATATTTTTCAGTAGCCAAACGATAGTAGCGACTACAGGTCTTTAGCAATAGGCGTTTGATCAGGATTCCCTGGTGACTCACATATTCCTGGTCTTTTTCAGCAGCAGCATAAAGATCAAGCAGGATAGTTATTCCTTTGATCATTTTTTGTCCCGTATAAGGGGACAAAACCTCGAAATTGAGCTGATCCAATTTGTCTTTATGTTGGCGCCGATCACGGGTTGGCCACTTAAGACCATCACGGAGCGTGCCGACGGTAAAGAAATTCATGCCAGGCACAAGTGTTGAGTGTCCATTTTCCTCATTAACATAGGAGAAAGGGAAGTCAGAGCTGTCAAAGTTGGCGTGGTGCTTTCCCATAATCGCTGAAAAGGCACCCACTCTGGATGGCCAAAGCAGATAGGATGAGGAACCTGTTTTTCCTCCCCGCTCGATGATACCCTGGTGGAGGGGCCCCAGCTTGTACATATGATTCGATTGATTGGTACCGCTGCCGGCGTTAAAAAAAGAAAACATCCCGGCGATGAGTAAGGTTGAGCGATGATGAGTGACCGTATAGGGACCCCCAAAAATAGAGCAAACTTCAGAATGGAAACCCTCTGAATTGCAAAACATGACCGAATTCTCCGCAGAAAATTGTTTCCCAATACGGGCATATTCACCAATCAGGGAACCGTTGATCAGTGCCCCATCGCTTACATGTGCACCTTTCTGGATGATAAAATTCTTGGCAATCACGCCATCTCCCACAAAGGTCCGAGCATTTGGAGAGGAAGCTATAGAGCCTTCCTTCAAATTCTGGACCCCCCTCAGAATCGTCCCCTTGCCGATTTTTACATTGACGATATTCTGGCAATGAAAGATGATAGACCCTTCACCAATGGTCGCCCTGTCTGAACGGACACTGTTAGCGTATGCGTCAGCCAGTGAATCCAACGAGGCGATCAGATCATGGTCATGGCGATACAGTGTGGACAAATAAGCTGTTTGGGCACTGGTCATTTCAGTGATCTTGAGCTCTCGACCACCACCCTCATTCAAAACCTCAATGGCATGACCATTTCCGAAACTGGTTTCACCTTGGCAGACAATAGAACCCACATCCTCCATGAGCACATTATCTTCAATAATCAGATTTGAAAGCCAGCCATTAACATTGGAGATATGACAATTATCACCAATCACCACATTGTGGAGATTGGCATCAAAAATTCCAGCATAGCGTATGATTCCATCTTTTGGGGTGAAATGGCCGTCCAAGCGTCCTATGCGAACGTCCCCGCGGAAAATCGTCCCGGCGATACGGGTGGGGTCAAAGGATTTTGAAACCATCACTTTGGACCAATGTCTTGACCAGCATCCATTCTTTTTGAGAATCGTAATGGCTTCAGGTAGGAGAGGCAGATAGTGTTCCACTTTCATCAAACCCTTTCTATTTTGTAATTACTAATTTGAGTTCATATTTGTCGCCACGATAAATCCCTTCCAGGTATTCAATGGGCTTATTGGTCATGGAATAGGTGGTACCCCGCAGTTTCAGAACCGGACTACCAGGTTCCACTTCCAGGAGCTTGGCGATTTCAGGTTCAGCCAAACCTGGTTGAATCACATGGTCAGCTCTCGACAAACGGATGTGCAGTTCTTTTTCGATATAATTGTAAATTGACGTATCATCATTCATTCGAGGTTCCATAAGACCGCGACCCGTCTTATAGGACAAGAAGGATGACTCGATAGCGAAGGGTGTTTCTTCGACATATCTCACACGTTTGATCCGAATAATTGGCTCGCCGGCGGGTTTACTTAGGCCAGAATATGCCATCTCAAATGAATCAAAGGATTCAATTTTTTCGATTTCCATAACCCGGGAATGATTGCGATAACCAAGTTTGGCCATTTCCGAGGAAAACCCTTCCAGTTTTAACAACATTTGGGTATGGGGCACTGAATTCACAAATGAACCCTCTCCGCGCCTGATATTGATAAAGCCTTCCCTTAATAACTCCTGACTGGCCTGCCTCACGGTCATACGACTGATATTAAATTCAGTCGATAATTCATTCTCGCTGGGGATTTGATCACCAGGCTTAAGATCGCCAGAGTTGATCAGTTCTTTAAGTATGTCACGAACTTGAATATAAAGCGGAATGTAACTGCTTTTGTCAATGAAGTGATCCTGGAGGAGCTGTTGAGGGTTCACGGAATCAACCTTCAGCAATAACCTGATCTATAAATTTGACGGCATCACCTACCGTTTTGACACCCAGTGCGGCGTCTTCATCCATTTCAATATCAAATTCTTCCTCAAAGGAAGCAACCAGCTCAATGGATTGCATGGAATCTGCACCTAAATCTTCCACAAAGCGGGAGGTCTCCTGGACCCTGCTGGCTTGAATTTTTAATAACTCGACGGCAACTTTTTTAATGCGATCTAAGGTGGACATGGCTTACTCCTGTTTAGTTAAATGCTATTCCGGCAAAATATAAGATTGGCTAACATCATCGGTCTGGTCTGCTCATTTTGTAGGTATCTCGCGCAATAGCCAGCTCTTCGTTGGTTGGAATGACCATAATTTTTATTCTGGATCTTGTGTCTTGAATTTCACCGATGACCCCCACATGAACGGCATTCCTGGTTTCATCAATGATGATCCCAAGTTGATCCATATCGGCTAAGATGCGGGAGCGCATGGCAACCCCATTTTCTCCAATGCCACCTGTAAAAATGATGGCATCTACCCGATTCAAAATGGCTATATAGCCACCGATATACTTTTTGATTCGATAGGCAAAAATATCTAGCGCAAGCCGGGCTTTTTCATCACCGCCATCTGCCTTTATTTCCAGATCACGCACATCGTTTGAACTGCCAGATATTCCCAAAAGTCCTGATTTTTTATTGAGCAGGGTGTCAAGGCTATCTATAGTGTGACCTTTGCGGTGGAGATAAAAAATGATTCCAGGATCCAGATCCCCACTGCGCGTTCCCATAACCAGGCCTTCCAAGGGAGTAAGACCCATACTTGTGTCGATGGAATGACCATCCTTAATGGCGGCTATAGATGAGCCGTTGCCCAGGTGACAGGTAATCACGTTTACGGAATATTTATGTTTCCCAAGCAGTTTGGCCGCACTTCGGGCCACAAATTGATGGGACATTCCATGGAAGCCATAGCGCCTGATTTTATAATCAGCATAGAGATTCTCAGGTAGGGCATAGCGATAGGCAACTTCGGGGATTGACTGGTGAAAAGCAGTGTCAAAACAGGCTACCTGGGGGATAGCTCCGAACATGAGCCGGGCCTGTTGAATTCCAGTAAGGTTTGGCGGGTTGTGCAAGGGGGCCAGCTCAAAAACGGCTTCAATCCCTTTTTCCAGTAGATCGTCAATTCGCATAGAACCACTAAATTCATCACCGCCATGGACAACGCGGTGACCACATGCTCGGACTTCAGACAATTTGACCAGTGCGCCATTTTCCGGGTCAAGAAGCAAGCCTTTGATTACGGCAAAGCCGCGCGGATAATCTGTGATCGATTGCTTGACTTCGATTTTCCCATGGGCTGTTTTGAGGGAGGCTGAGGCCGTTTCGCTGCCAACCCGCTCGATTGCTCCTTCGGCCAGAACCGTTTCTTCAGGCATTTCGAAAAGTTTGAATTTGATGGATGAACTTCCGCAATTGAAGACCAGGATTTTCATAACAGAATCAGCCTTTTGCCTGGACTGAGGTAATTGCTGAAACCGCGATGAGATCATCAACACTGGCGCCTCGGCTCATATCGTTTACCGGTTTTGCAAAGCCCTGGAGGATGGGTCCAATTGCCTTGGCGTTGGCCATGTACTGGACCAGTTTATAACCTATATTGCCGGCATCGAGATCAGGAAAAATGAGGACATTAGCTTGACCCGCAACGCTGCTGGCCTGGACTTTTTTGGCCGCCACTTTTGGAATAATTGCCGCATCGAGCTGAAGTTCACCATCCATGGCAAAGTCAGGGTTAATCTTCCGGGCCAATTCAAGGGCTTCAGTCACCTTGTCTGCATCGGCATGCCCGGCAGAGCCGTGGGTTGAAAATGATAGAAAGGCAATTTTCGGTTCAATCCCCAGCAGTGCTTTAGCGTTTGTGCCAGAGGCGATGGCAATCTCTGCCAGTTGCTGCGCCGTAGGTTGGATGTTTACAGCTGAATCGGCGAAAATAAATACCTTGTCCTGCTCCCCTTGAAAGGCAGGAATAATCATAATAAAAAAACTACTGGGAGTCGACAATCCCTCTTGAAAACCGACCGTGAGTGTTGCCGTCTGAATGACAATGCTGGTTGCCGTAGCTACACCAGCAACCATGCCATCCGCATCACCCTGGCTGACCATCATCCCGCCAAAGGAAAGCGGCTTCTGGACCAGCTTTCGGGCTATAGCTGCGCGCATTTCACGTTTTTGGGCATAGACTTGCGTAAAGGTTTCTAGTCGGGCATCTAGCTTGTTATCGATAATATCGATTCCCGAAAGCGATAATTTTTGCTCGTCTGCCACCTTCAAAATTTCGGTGCTATTTCCTACGAGGATTGGTTTTGCGATTCCCAGGTCTCTGACTTTTGTAACTGCTTCAAGAATGCGGGGATCAGTGGCCTCTGGATAAACCAGCCGCGCAGGATTATTTTGTGCTTTCTGAATGAATTTTTGAACGATATCCATGCATTAACCTCAATTTTCAATATTAGAACAAAGGATAACATGTCTAGACAAGTGAATCAAGCCTTTGTTTGTAAAACTTACTAACTAACAAGATTATTTTTCTGGCCTGATTTAGGCTAAAAAAAACTTCCTCGTGCAATAGATTCTTCTGGATGCGGCCAGGAAAAACAACTTCTCTGGCAAAGGGAAAATTATAGCTTATAACGTCTTTTAAAGCGCTTCGCAGCGGCAATCTATAAAACGCATGATTTAAATAGTGACAAAGGGGAAGAGTATGGGCACTTTTGATATAGTAATACTGGTTCTGGGCATCTTTATCGTCTGGTATTTTATCAACATATATAACAAACTCATCCTTTATCAATCACGAGTGAAGAATGCATTTGCTCAAATTGAAGTTCAGCTCAAACGCAGATATGATCTTATCCCAAATCTTGTTGAAACTGCAAAAGCCTATCTCAAGCATGAAAAGGAAACCCTGGAAGCCGTCATTCAGGCGCGTAATGAAGCCATGTCTGGACTCCAAAGAGCCGGAGTGGATCCCACCAATGCTGCTGCCATGCAACAGCTCGGATCGGCTGAATCAGGGCTCACCGGTGCTCTGGGAAAACTTAGTATGGTTATGGAAGCCTATCCAGATCTTAAGGCAGATGCTACCATGATGCAGCTCAGCAGCGAATTGACGCATACAGAGAATAAGGTTTCTTTTGCCCGTCAGGCGTTTAACGATTCTGTGCTCCTGTTTAATACGTATATGCATTCCTTTCCTCAGCAAATCATCGCCAACCGTTTCGGCTTTACCAAAGATGCAGCCTTTTTGGAAATGGAAGATCACGAGGCTATCCAGGCAGCCCCCACAGTTTCCTTCTAATCCTAACCTGAAATAGGTCAACCCTATAATGGATTTTTTTGGTGCCCAGGATCGTGCTCGCCGGCAAACTCGCGTTTTTGGACTCCTGTTCAGTCTTGCGATAATACTGGTAATTCAAATGATGAATTTGCTGGTTATCGTGATTCATTACCTTATCAAGGTTAATGTGTCGGGATCCGCGCCAGGGGGCTTCACACAATTTCTCCAGTGGGATCAGTATTTAATCGTGGCTTGCCTTGTCACCGGTTTCATCGCCCTGTTCGGTTATCTCGGGATAGAGCAACTCTTTGGTGGAGGGGATGCCGTTGCCCGACTACTTGGTGCAAATCTAATCGCCAGAGGGACAACTGATAAACAAGAGCGATTGGCCACGCAGATTGTCACAGAAATTGCCATTGCGGCTGGAGCTCCTGTTCCCCAGCTCTTTCTCCTAAAGGAGCCAGCTATTAATTCATTCGCTGCCGGTTGGGATAGTAGTGATGCTGTCATCACACTCACAACAGGAGCCTTGACCCACCTTGATCGATATGAGTTGCAAGCCATGGTGGCTCATGAATTCTGCCATATTCTAAATGGTGACATGCGCTTGAATCAGACCATGGCAGGATTGCTACAGGGATTGTTCATCATAAAGGAATGGTCAAGTAAAATCCTGGAAAACGGGGGTCGACACAGATCCGGAAAGTCCAGCGGATATTTTTACCTGACTCTCTTTGGTTTCTTGACTCTGGGTAGTTTTGGATACTTTCTCGGGCGCTGGATAAAATCTTTGCTTGCCAGACAGCAAGAATACCATGCCGACGCTGCAGCAGTTCAATATACCAGAAATCCAGAAGCAGTGATAGGCATGCTCCAAAAGTTGGGCGTAAATTATATTCATTCACGCATGCTTGGTTCTCGCTACGAACAATTCGATCATGCCTTTGTGGGAATCCCTGGCAATAAAACGTTTATAAACTCTCATCCTCCCGTGGAAGCGCGTATCAGGAGAATCAATCCAGACTGGAATATTGAATTCCTGCCCATCGATATTGAACGCATTGATGCAGCGCCTGTTATGCGCAGACAGGAGGAGAAGCAGCAGCAACTGGTCTGGACCATGTTTGGATTGGGTGTGACTGAGAGCATCCTGACTTCTGCAATCCCTGCTTTTGATAAGCAGATCTTCGATCCAGAATATGGACACCGACTCCCGGATACATTACTCTCCCTAACCAGGGCCTGTGTCTCCAGTGAGGCAACTATTCTGGCTGTGTTGCTTGCCAGTAGCAAATCAGCCGAACAAACACACTTGAAACAACTCAAGTCCATTCTTGACAACAGGATGTACCAGAAGACCTTAGAAATATTACCCTCTGTAAAGATCCTTGATCCCCGGCAGCGGATTCCTCTGATTGAGGCCTGTATCCCTGCCCTGAAGGAAATGACCAAACCTCAATATATGGAATTTAGAAAATGGATCTTGACGCTATTTAATGCCGATTTCAAACTGGATCATGATGAATTTGTGGTGAGCCGTTTTGTAATTGCACGTCTGGATAGATTTTACAATATTTCTAAACGTCCTCAGAAAATATTGAACCTGGTTGGGGATGTGCGGGCAGAATATGAATTGATTCTATCTCTCATAGCCTACACCGAGCATGATGATAGTATGGCGCAACAAGCCTTCGATGCTGGAAAAAAGGCCATCGCGGCCTACAGCCTGAAACTTATTCCTAGAAACATGGTTTTTCTTAAGCAGGCGAATACTGCTCTGGACAAACTGTATGCTCTGACACCTTCTTTGAGAAAACGGTTGTTACAAGCAGCCGCTGCCACTATTGCTCTGGATGGGAAGATCACGCTTAAAGGGTTTGAATTGCTCAAAACCGTAGCCGCCAGTCTGGAGGTTCCTATGCCACCCATGGCCCCCGTTTCTGGTAGAAGAAATTAATTTCATACAGATTCACACCAATGAAAAGAAAGAAAACCACATGACTCCCGCTCAACCGATCGCCGCTTTTTTTGATTTTGATGAGACCTTGCTATCCATTGACAGTGCTGGAATTGGCTTCAAAGTCCTCAGGGAGCAGGGTTATCTCAGCTGGGGCTTTATGCTGAAAATGTCCATTGTGCTGTTTTTGAGAAAAATAGGCCTGGTGGATGAAAAAGTGATGGCTGCAGCCATGGTGAGCTTTTATAAGGGCCGTGATTTAAAACTTTTTGAAGATAACGCTCTCGATTTTTACACGGAATATCTCAGACCCAATTTATCACCTGAAGCGCTGGCAAAGCTGCGCTGGCATCAGGAACAGGGTCATCATACAGTCCTGCTTACGGGTTCGATAGAATACTATCTCAAGCCCGTCGTAGAGGACCTGGGCATCGACCATTTACTGTGCAGCCACCTGGAAATTAATGAGCAAGGACTGCTCACCGGCAGGCCGCTGGGACCGATTTGTGTGAAAGAAACCAAGCTGATTCTGGCCAAAGAATTGGCTGAAAAAAATGGAATTGACCTGTCCAAATCCTATGCCTACGGAAATTCAGAATCTGATATCCCCATGTTGGGGGGGGTAGGGCATCCCTTCATTGTCAATCCAACTCCCGGTTTACAAAAACATGCTCATAGACAGGGTTGGCCCTCGCTCTAGTTTGTACTTCTAATAGTATTATCACATCGTCATAATTTTTTCCAGAACCGTATAATATTTACTAGTTTAGACCCTAACAGAAAAAGGTTTATATGTCCAAAGTGTCTGAACAAATCCTCAACGAAATAAAAAATATGGGCGATCCAGCGCGCGCTGTCCATTCACAACGTTTTTTCAAAACAGGACCTGGTGAGTATGGCGAGGGAGATATCTTTCTCGGGATAAGGGTTCCCGCCCTGAGAGAGTTGGCCAGGCGGTTCAAGACAGTTTCTAGAACAGATGCCCTGGATCTCTTACCCTCAGAATACCATGAAGCCCGTCTTACTGCCCTCTTGCTCCTGGTGAACCTTTACGCCAAAGGTACAGCCCCTGCAAAAGAACAAATTTATACAGACTATCTGACCCACGTTCAATATATCAATAATTGGGATCTGGTTGACAGCTCTGCCATGCAGATTGTTGGTCATTATCTCTTTGACAAGGATCGAAGCCATTTGCGAATACTGGCTCGTTCTGAGAATTTGTGGGAGCGCCGGGTATCGATTATTGCGAGTTATCATTTTATCCGCCAGTATGAGTTTCAAGATACTCTGGATCTCTCAGAGATCATGCTCCATGATCAGGAAGATCTGATTCACAAGGCTGTTGGCTGGATGTTGCGCGAGGTTGGCAATCGTAGTCGGCCCACTGAGGAAGCATTTCTTTTGACCCATTATCGCTCAATGCCCAGAACCATGCTCAGATACGCCATCGAAAAATTTCCTGAAGCTCTCCGCAAGACTTACCTCAAGGGTGAAAAATAGTGTTGAAATATAGATTCATGTCGATTGCCATTTTGTTAGCATCAGGTGTTTCCCTGAGCGCCTGGGTTGAAGAAGAAAAACCCTGTGGTCATGCCCATGAAGCTGGGTTTTTACGTGATATGCAGCCTACCCTTGAACAACAGAAAATCGATATTCGCTATTATGGGTTGAATTTGGATCTGGATCTTGCCACGAATTCCATGCAAACAGAGTTTGTGGCTAACTTTGTTGTCATAGACAGCTCCCTGACCAGCATTGAATTGGATTATTCCACCGGCAATCCAGGGGTTGGAAACATTACCGTCAACACAGTGCTTCTTGACGGTGATACCGTAGCATTCACCCACACCAATGACATCCTATCCATTCCCTTACTCGAAGATCCGGCGCTGAACCAGTTTATGTCAGTGGAAATATTTTCAGATGCCGGTCCAGCCGGAAATCAAGACAACTACGGCTTTAATTGGGATTATGAGTTTAGCCAACGGGCTATCTGGACAAGTTCACAGCCTTATAATGCTCGCGACTGGTGGCCATCTGTGGACTACCCCAGAGACAAAGCCGATTCTGTAGATATCGTCGTGACCATTGCAGACCACATGATTGTTGCATCAAATGGTCGTCTGGTTTCAGACCTGGATAATGGCGATGGAACCATAACCTGGCACTGGCATGTTGGGCATCCTATCGCAACTTATCTGGTCTCGCTTTCCATTTATGAATTTTATGAGTGGGGTGATATCTATGTTGATGCCAATAATGATACCCTGCCAATCCAATTCTATACCTATAGCCACCCTGACAATCCTAATCCCGCATATATGACTGAAAACTACGGTTTGCTTCCAGCAATGATAACCCTTTATGCAGATGAATTTGGACCCTATCCGTTTATGGATGAAAAATATGGTCATGCCGAGTGGGGCGAAAACTGGGGGATGGAGCACCAGACCCTGACCTCTATGGGAGATCCCACAGAACGCAGGGTTTGTCATGAGCTGGCCCATATGTGGTACGGGGATATGATTACCTGCTTCAGTTACCATCACATCTGGCTCAATGAAGGGTTTGCCCGCTATGCTGAAGACCTCTGGTGGGAACAACACTATGGAGCCAGCGGCTATCATAGCAAAATGGCTGAGTTGGTATATTATGGTGGCGGCACTATCTATGTGGAAGATCCGGAGACACAATCCATTTTTGGCACCAACCTGTCATATAACAAACCTGCCTGGGTTTTGCATATGTTGAGACACATGGTTGGCGACGAGACCTTTTTTGAGATTCTGAGATCTTATTCTGCAGATCCTGAGCTTAAATATGGAACGGCCACCACGGAACAGTTTCAAGCGGTTTGTGAAGAAATCAGTGGTCTCGATCTGGCCACTTTTTTTCAACAATGGATATATGGATCAGGTTACCCACAATATACAGTATATCGTGTCCAGCACGGCGAGGAATTAACGTTGCAGACTAGCCAAACTGACAACATCTTTGATCTTCCCGTAGACTTTCGCATAACAACCAATGCCTCAGTGATTGATACCGTCCTGAGAATTGACAGGTCATTTATGACGTTCACAATTCAGATTCCACCTGGGGAAATTGTCACAGCTCTGGTCATGGATCCAGAGGGCTGGATCCTAAAATCGACAAGTTATGTGGTTGGACTTGACGGCGACGACCCATCGCTCCCTATACAATTCAAGTTAGGCCAGAATTATCCAAATCCGTTCAATCCAACCACCACCATTCCTTATAGTCTTGCAGAACAGTCAAGGGTGAAAATGACGATTGTGGATATCAGCGGCAGAGAAGTGGTTGAACTTCTAAATGACCAGCAGGGATCAGGTTACTATGAGCTTTCTTGGAACAGTGTAACTGCAAATGGGCAAAGCGTGGCGGCTGGCGTGTATTTTTGCAGGCTTGAGACAGATACACAGAGTGAAATTCAAAAATTAGTCTTGGTCAGATAATATGGAACGCATTGAACTTCAAGTTATTGCCATGGTCTCAAATAATCGAGAGCATCTGGACGATGACTTTTGGGGCGCTGTGATTTCTGAAATCACCCTAAGTGAAGCCTTGTCACCCGATCTGTTAATTGGTCTGGATACCTTTTCTCATGTGGAAATCATGTTTGTCTTTCATCGTCAGGACCCAGATAAAAAAGTATCAGCAACGCGCCATCCGAGGAGTAATCCTGCCTGGCCAAAAAGTGGACTCCTGGCCCAGAGATCTTCCTATCATCCCAATCCTATTGGCATCACCATAGCAAAAATCGTCAGCGTTAAAGAACGGGTGCTCACGGTTCAGGGGCTGGATGCTGTAAATGGAACGCCCATCCTGGATATCAAACCCGTGTTTCGAGAGTTTTGTCCGACTGACATAAAGCAACCCCAATGGGTCTCAGAATTGATGAAAAGCTATTGGAGCTAAAGCCCAACCCCAATAATAAAGCGTAACATGCGATCAGCACTGTTGTCATTGGAGCCTGGAAATAGATAGCCTAGCGCAAACCAGAGATCATTTTTGCCATGGGAGAGTGTTGGTCCCCAGTAAAAATTATCAGTGTCGCCTTTGGTCTCAAGTCCCAAGGAAAGCAGGGGATGTAAACGATAACTTATACCGGCAGTATATTCAAATTTGATCTCGGTCTCATCATCATCAAACTCAAATTCTAAAACAGGATTTAAGGCGATATTAAATCGATCAAAATCTCTTGCCAGGATAAGCTTTGTCTCGAGGGCGCTATGATCAAAGGAGGCGTTGTCTTTGTATTCCAGGTAAATCAGGGGATCCATTGGCCATTGACCTTTTTCGCCCAGGCGAAAACGTAGTCGTATTTTAAAACCATCATAAGTAAGGGATGCATCAGGAGCTTGTTTGAATTTCTGATAGATACCGACATCGAAGCGATTGTTCATTCCTATTTCATATTCATACTGCAATGTTGTCGTCGCCAGGCGGCCGGAATCAGTATCCACATGTGAAAATTCTGTATATGATTCCAGCTCAGCTTCTCCCTGTGGCAGGGTTTGATATTCGTAAGTCCAGACATAACGTCGACCATCGGCTTGAAGTTGAACTGCCAGTAAGAGTGCTAGCAAGGGAAGTAGTATTTTTGAAGACACAGATAGTTCCTTTAAATTATTTGTTATTGACACGCGACAATGTATATGCGAATCGGTCTCAATTGCAAATTAAAAATCAATTAATCACTTGATCTGAATAAAAAAGAATACTGTATGAGTTTAAATCAGGGAAGTTACTCGTTACTCGTTACTCGTTACTCGTTACTCGTTACTCGTTACTCGTTACTCGTCACTTTAGCTCGTGTTACAGAGTGAATCAACCCGCGTTTGCTCGCCAAAAATAAGCAGCTGATCCGAGAGCCGGAGCTTCTCATTTACATCGGGAATGATATCTATCTCCTTGCCACCCCGGGACCGACGAATCAAGAGAATATCGACACCGAATGTCTGACGAACATTAAGGGAGCGTATAGATTGGTTTATAAATGCGGAAGGGGCACTTATCCGCGCCAGAAAAAATCCAGGCAGAACCTCTGATTTCTCGTGGTATTGCTTCTGTATGAATTTCATGGAACTGGCCATGGCTTTGGCAGACTCTGCGTGAACGAGTAATTCCTGGTATTCGTGAACGATAGCTGTCCGTTCAAGTTCGCCTGTGAGGAGATAATCATCATCGATGACAGGGAGTGCCTCAAGATCCATTTCCACCATCTTTCTTAAGGCCTCATGAATGGGTGTTTTGTCAGTAATCACTTCGAATTGCTGGTTCATCATGTCAGCTACAGTGGCATCGCCTGGGATCGCTTCATGGTGATTCAGATAGCGCCGCATGGCTGAATGTGTGATGACGCCACTCAATTTCCCCTGCTCATTTTTAACATAAAAGTTCGATGCTGAGCTCACGGACAATTTTTCAAGCAGTTCTTGCAGGACCATAGATTCTGGGATCGTATCAACAATTTTCTTTTTCAAAGTATGTATTTTGATTTTATCCAGAACATTAATGTCCGTACCACCGTAGATGTCGATTCCCCGGCGGAGTAATTTCAGGGTATAAATATTTGGTCCCTTAAGCAGTCTGGATGAAATTACCATGGCAATAATGCTGGTGATCATCAAGGGCAGAATGACAGAGTATTCAGAGGTCATCTCGAAAATAATAAGAACCGCCGTCACGGGAGCATGAGTTGTGGCAGCCACCATTGCGGCCATCCCCACCAGGGCATAGGCTCCGCTGCTGGCTGTAATTTCCGGGAACAGCATGTGGATCACTCCTCCCAATGCTCCACCCACCATGGACCCAATGAACAAGGACGGCGCGAAGACACCACCGGAAGCACCAAAGCCCATGGAGAGGCTCGTAGCAAATATTTTCCCGAGAACCAAAATGGCCGCCAGTGACAGTGCCATCTTGCCGCTTAGCACCACATCCATGGTTTCATATCCCACACCCAGAATTTGAGGTAAAAATACAGCAACTCCGCCCAGGAGGGCACCGCCAAGAAAACCTTTCACTGCCACAGGTGCTTTCCATGCGTCAAAAAGATCTTCACTCTTATACAGGCTGCGGACGAATAGCCAGGCAATAACTCCAGTTACCAGCCCTAAAATGATGTAAAAAACAATTTCAATCGGTGAGTGCAATGCATACTCTGGAGGTATAAAAGCTGGAAAATCACCGTACATGGCACGGCTCACAACCGTACCGAAAACGGAGGCAATAATGATAGGTCCAATGGCAGCAGCGCTAAAATCTCCAAGGATGACTTCTGAAGCGAAAATCGCACCGGCAATGGGCGCATTAAAGGTCGCCGCAATTCCAGCAGCCGCTCCGCAGCCGATGAGTGTTTTCATGCGTCGTAAAGACACCTGAAAGAGTTGTCCAATGGTAGAACCAAAAGCCGAACCGAT
>FLOH01000606.1_pt1 | contig 71850 bp, 36 predicted proteins | sample 756751 | NCBI WGS metagenome assembly FLOH01 (sample SAMEA4026879, study PRJEB14308) | marine metagenome | biome: coastal water; material: water | depth 74 m
CATACCTTTTCCTGTGTTGCTGAAAGCGGCCGCTGGCGGTGGTGGAAAAGGTATGCGGATTGTAGAAGCCGAGAAGGAATTGAAAGCTTCCATTGAAGGCGCAAAGCGTGAAGGTCTTTCCAGTTTTGGGAATGACGAACTCATTATTGAGAAGTACTTTCCAAGCTCACGACATATTGAGTTTCAGATTTTTGGTGATCAGCATGGAAACGCCATTCACATTTTGGAACGTGAGTGTTCCATTCAGAGGCGTTACCAGAAGATTATTGAGGAAAGTCCATCGCCTGCGTTGACGGAAGCGTTACGTAGTGAAATGGGCGAAGCGGCTGTCAAAGCAGCCAAATCGTTGAATTACGATAATGCTGGAACGGTAGAGTTTATCCTTTCCGACAAGAACGAATTCTTCTTTTTGGAAGTGAATACGCGCTTGCAAGTGGAACATCCTGTAACGGAAGAAATCTCAGGTTTGGACTTGGTTCAAATGCAGATTGAAGTGGCGGAAGGCCGCCCGCTATCGGTTACGCAAGAAGACATTAAAGGAAACGGATACGCAATAGAATGTCGATTGTATGCCGAAGATGCCGCCAACGATTTTATGCCTGCAACCGGCACGATTTTGAAATGGTCAACACCCGAAATTGACGGTCTTCGGATTGAAACAGGCGTAGAAAGTGGCTCGGTCATTTCTACGCATTACGACCCGATGATTGCCAAACTGATTACGCATGGCAAGGACAGAACAGAAGCACAACGCAAAATGAGCGCGGCTTTGGCTAATCTTAATTGCCTCGGATTGACCACCAATCAGGATTTTCTGAAAGCCATTTTAGCGAATGCTGATTTCCAAGCGGGTAAGTACGACACGCACTTTTTGAAGAAGCAATTCAGCTATAAAAAGGAGCAATCGCAACAAGCAATTGAATTAGCGGCACTTGCTGCATCCGCATTTGATAAAGCTGCGAGAGATAGCAAACGAACGCTTCTTCAGAACTTGCCAAGTGCTTGGAGAAACAATTTCTATCAGCCGCAGCAAGAGACTTTCTTGAATGGCGAAGAGGAAGTTTTGGTGAAGTACAACTCAACTCAATATTCAATTGGAGAGAATGAGTTTGAAGTAAACGTTCAAGATATTTCCGAAGATGAAATTCTACTGGAGTTGAATGGAATTCAAGAACGTTTTACGGTTGTCAGAAATGGAAACGACTATTTCATTCAGCATGCACAGAATGGAACGGTTAACCTGGCGCGGAAAGAACGTTTTCCGATAAAGGAAGCTGAAAAGGTAAAAGGCGGTTACATCAGTCCAATGCCAGGAAAGGTGATAAAAGTGTTGGTAGAACCCGGGCAAGAAGTGAAAAGCGGAGATGGACTTTTAGTGCTTCTTTCCATGAAAATGGAGAACACCATTTGTGCCGATGAAGACGGAACGGTTGAAGAGGTTTATGTGAGCGTTGAAGAGGACTTGGAAGCAGGTAAATTGCTCCTTAAAATGAAGGAATAACAAGAAGTGCGAGCAATAAAAATCATAGGAATAGTTATCCTAAATGCCTTGATGGTGTTTATGGGATTGGTGATTTATTATGCTTGGACAGAACCCATGGTGAAACACACGAACAATCCGTACGGATTGGAAATGAACCTCACTATTCCCTTGTTCATAGCTGCTGCAATCGTGTTTCTTATGTGGAAACCATTTAGAACAGTTGGAGTTGGAATTGCATCAATAGTGGTTCCCTCAATTGTCTTTTTAGTGTTTTATATGAACAAGGAAATTGTAATTAGTTCAAAGTATGAGCAGTTCAGGTATGGGATGGTTCATGTAGGAAAAGATGATAGAAAATATATGTCGATTGCTTTTCGCCCATATGGATTGAATGTTCCCTTGTCACTGGAAGATTGTGTTGATATAGATAGTATTCAAATTCGGATTGACCGAGGTTTTCTGGGAATGGACGTGTTAACCGATGACGCCAAGGTTATTGAGAATTTCAATTGCGACCATCAAGACTTGGATACAACTGCAGTTTTGGAAAGTCATATAAAGATTGGAAAATCCATGTTTGAGAAGCGTTGCTTTCAATCAGCAATGTATCACTTAAACCAGGCTTCTAAAATTGACACATCAAACACCGAGCTTCACTTCAGAATGGGTTTGATTAATATGTTTTGGAAGGATTATGAAAGGGCACTTTCAGACTATTACAAAGCATTTCTAATACAATGCAGTCAAGTCGATACGGCTCAATATGAGATTTACGGCAACCCAGATTTAGGTGAAATAGCAGAACAACTTTTCCAGAAGTTTGACAGCAAGGAATTTGATGGAATTGGAGAATTGTCCCAGAAGGTTTCCGATTTAGCAATGCTTCAACGGTATACCGAGAGGTTGGAATATTGCCTTGATAAAATTGAAGAAAGTAATTGAAAATGATGTTTACTGAACAACAACTCAATACCCTCGATTACACTTTCGCATTTTTGGAAGTGGAGCACAAGGAGAATGTGCTGACGATTACGCTTAATCGTCCGGAGAAGAAGAATGCATTGCATCCTGTAACGGCCAATGAGTTGGCATTTGCGCTGACCTATGCGAAGAACAACAAAGATGTTTGGGCAGTAGTAATTAAAGCGAACGGAGATGTGTTCTGTGCTGGCGCTGATTTGAAAGCGTTCATGACGGGTGGTGGAGAAACCAATACAACTGTTCCGAAAGCGGAGGGCGAAATCCTTATTGGGGAACTGTTCAATCAATTGCATAAACCCTGCATTGCGCAGGTAGAAGGTGATGCCTTTGCAGGCGCGTTCTTGCTATTGGCAGGTTGCACACAGGTGGTTGCCGCATCTAATGTCAAGTTTGGTTTGCCCGAGGTAAAACGGGGATTATTTCCATTTCAGGTAATGGCATCGCTGCTGCAAGTAATGCCAGAACGGAAGGTGCTCGATTGGTGTATTCAAGGATATACGCTTGATGCTCAAAAAGCAGCCTACTGGGGATTGGTAACGCATATTGCTGAGCCTGAAAAAGTGGAAGAAACGGTTCAACAAATGGTGGAAGCCATTCTCGACAATTCGCCAATGGCTATCCGAATGGGATTGGAGGCATTTCAGCACATTCGAAGTGCCGATACCAAAGCGCAGCATAGCTATTTGCAAGGTATGCTGATGAAAACAGTGCAGACGAAAGATGCACAGGAAGGACTGGCCGCTTTTCGGGACAAGCGCACTCCTAAATGGACTAATCAATAACGCGGCTCTTACGAATTACGAATGAACACGAATATGCGAATGGCTCAATCCTATAGTTTCACGATCACATCTCAAGCTTTCGAACGGTGCATTCGTCATATTCGTACCGCTTGCGGTATTCGTAATTCGTATCAGCCCTCATACCTAACAGCTAAAAACTAATCACTAAATGAAAAAAGTAATCATATCCGCTTCGCTAACGGGCGTTCTCGCTAGAAGAGAGCAGTGCCCTTATATCCCGTACACACCAGAGGAAATTGCTGAAGAAGGCCGTAGAGCCGTAGAGGCGGGAGCGAGCATTCTGCATATTCATGCACGAAATGACGATGGTTCGCCTGCTTACGATGTGGAGACCTACGCTAGAATTATGGAAGAGGTGAAGAAGCGCACGCCAGATGCGATCATCAACTTCAGTACAGGAGCCATTCATATCTCGCGAGAGGAGCGAATTGCACACATTACGGCTTTGAAACCAGATATGGCAGCTCTTAATATGGGCAGCATGAATTATGGTATTTATTCTTCGAAAGCGAAGAAGTTTTACCACGATTTCATCTTCGAGAATTCGTTTACGGACATTCAGTTTTACTTGGAGAAAATGAATGAGGCGGGTACGCGTCCAGAGATGGAAGTGTTTGATAACGGCCACGTGAATAATGCCATGCCGTTTATTGATATGGACGTTCTGAAAAAGCCATACAACTTCAGTTTCGTGATGGGTGTTTTAGGCGGATTGCCGCACAGCACTGCCAATATTTTGCACCAAAGCAGATCGGTTCCTGAGGGTTCTGATTGGCAGGTAATCGGCATTGGTAGAAAGCAATGGGCGAGTTTAGCCGCTGGAATTACGATTGGCGGAAACATTCGCGCTGGATTGGAAGACAACTTCTATTTGCCTGAAGGCGAAATGGCGAAAAGTAATGGCGAACTGATTGGTGCAGCTGCTAAACTTACCCGAATGATGGGACGCGAAGTGGCGAGCATTGCTGAGGCGAGAGAGACGTTGGATATTCCTAAAAAATAGATGTGAGATATGAGATGTCAGTATTCAGAAAAACCATTCAGATACATTTTTTGCGTCTGATATCTGACGTCTGTAATCTGAATTCTAAGCAATGAATTATTTCACCGAAGAACATATTCAATTCCGCCTCTCGTTGCGCTATTTCTTGCAAAAGGAAGTGATGCCAAATGTGGATGAATGGGAGAAGGTTGGGAATCCACCTCGCTCTGTTTGGAAGAAGTTTGGAGACATGGGCTATTTCGGGCTGCGCTTTGCAGAGAAGTATGGTGGGCTCAACTTGGATTTCTTCTATGATGTGATTTTGCTGGAGGAGTTATCGAAGATCAATTCGGCTGGAACATCTGCGGCCATTGGCGCGCACACGTATTTGTCGCTTTCGCACTTGAACTACGCTGGTTCGGAAGAGCAAAAACAGAAGTATTTAGTTCCTGGAATTGCAGGTGAAATTTTCGGTTGCTTGGCTATTTCGGAACCGGGTGGAGGTTCGGATGTGGCTTCAATGCGAACCACTGCCGTAAAGGATGGAAACGATTGGATTATTAACGGTAGCAAGACGTTTATTACCAATGGCGTACTAAGTGATTACCTCATCATTTCGGCCAAAACGGAACCCGAATTGAAACAAGCGGGCATAAGTATGTTCGTGATTGATCGGAATACGAAAGGATTATCGGCTACGAGATTGGATAAACTCGGTTGGCGTGCTTCAGATACGGCCGAAATGGCTTTTGATGATATGCGCGTTCCGGCCAATGCATTGCTTGGGCAGGAGAACCAAGGTTTCTACTACATCATGCAACAGTTTGCGTTAGAACGACTGGTGATGGCGATTGGTGGCGTGGCTGGTTCTGGATATGCGTTGCAGTATGGTTTAGACTATATGAGAGAACGAGAAGCCTTCGGAAGACCGCTTACCAAATTCCAAGAATTGCGTCATCGCGTAGCGCAATTAGCTGCTGAGATTGAGCAACAAAAGCAGTTTGTCTATTACCTCTGCAACCGTTTTACCAAAGGAGAATACATTGTAAAAGAAGCGGCAATGGCTAAGCTTTTAGCTACGCAACTTTCAGATAAAGTAACGTTTGAAGTTGTTCAGTTTCTTGGCGGATATGGCTATATGGAAGATTACCAAGCGTCAAGAATGTGGCGCGACAGTCGCCTTGGACAAATAGGTGGCGGAACAAGTGAAATAATGAAAGAGATCATTGCCAAAATGGCGATTGATGAGATTAAATACAGTTAAAATGAACCGCAAAGACGCTAAGACTGCGCAAAGAACGCAGAGAATTTCTTTGCGAACTCTGCGAAAAAACTCCGCGACTTTGCGGTAAAAACAAAAACAAATGTTTACAGAAGAACACAAAATTTTCAGACAGGGTTTACGAGATTTTCTCGACAAAGAAGTGATGCCCAATATTGACCAATGGGAAGAGGAGCAACGCATGCCGAAGGACCTTTGGCCTAAGTTTGGGGAAATGGGTTATTTCGGATTGAACTACCCAGAAAAGTATGGTGGAATTGATGCCGATTTTATGTATTCCGTCATTTTTATGGAAGAGATTTCGAAATGCGAAAGCGGTGGATTTATGATACTTCCTGCTGTTCAGCAATACATGTCGTCTCCATACATCTACAAGCATGGTTCAGAATTCTTGAAGGAGAAATACCTGACCAAGGTAATTTCCGGAGAATGGATAGCATGCATTGGAATTTCCGAGCCCGGAGCAGGTTCGGATGTGGCGAATATCCAAACCAAAGCGATTAAAGAAGGCGACCATTACCTAGTGAATGGTTCAAAGACCTTCATTACGAATGGTGTGTATGGCGATTTCGTGATTGCGGTGGTGAAAACTGACCCAGCAATGGGAGCGGCTGGTGTGAGTTTGCTTGTTATCGATTTGAATTCGGAAGGAATTACTCGAAACAAACTCAAGAAATTGGGTTGGCATGCATCTGATACAGCAGAACTGCATTTCGATAACGTGAAAGTGCCAGCTGAGAACTTGATAGGAGATGAAGGTCAAGGGTTTTATTATCTGATGGGTGGTTTGCAAACCGAAAGATTAACTGGCGCTATTGCTGGTTATGCTTCGTGTGAATGGGCTATCGGTTATACGCTCAAGTACATGAGCGAGCGACAGGCTTTTGGACGTTCCATCAATAAGTTTCAGGTCCTTCGGCACAGAATGGCGCAGTTGATTTCGGAAGTAGAAGCCAACAAGCAATTTGTATTGCATTGTGCTCGTCAGCATGAAGCTGGAGAATATATTGTAAAAGAGTGCTCCATGGCCAAACTGCTTTCAAGTGAATTGGCTGAGAAAGTGATGACCCAATGCTTGCAAAGCTTTGGCGGCTACGGCTTTATGGAAGATTACAAAATGGCACGTGCTTACCGCGATTGCCGTGTTGGAACCATTGGTGGTGGTTCGAGCGAGATTATGCGGGAGATTATTGCCAAAATGGTCATAGACGATACTTCGTACCAACGGGCAGGATCAGTATCTTCAGCGCCCAAACCGAAGCCAGTTGAGGTTAAAAAGACAGAAACTAATTCTAATACAAACGATAAAAAATCAGTTATGAGTTTTGAAGCAATTGAGAGTGCAATTAAAGCAAAAGCAGCAGCAGCTAAGCCGTTGGGAAATACATTGAAATTCAACTTCGGTGAGCAAAATGTAATGTTGGATGGCTTGGGTGATACCAATACAGTAACAGTAAACGATGCCACTGAAGCGCAGTGTACAGTTGATGTTGCTATGGAAGATTTGACTGCCATGCTTGCAGGAGATTTGAACCCAATGAACGCTTTCATGAGCGGAAAAATCAAAGTGAAAGGTGACATGAGTGTTGCTATGAAGCTTGGTACTATCATGGGATAATTCCTGATTAAAGGATAAATGAAAGGGCGGCCAATTGGCTGCCCTTTTTTGTTTGGTCAAGTCTTGATTTGAACAGAAATCTTATGTTCGTTTCGTGATAGAGCAATTCGAAATACATTTTGATACGTACGTCTGGGCATGGACTGGCCTTGCCGTTGGCACATTCATTCTCCTTCAGTTTGTGACTGCACCGTTTGGGCGGCACACCAGTAAAGAGTGGGGACCAATGATCAAGAATAAGTACGGTTGGGTGTTGATGGAAATTCCGTCTTTTACCATCATTCTCCTTTCGCTCTTAGTTGGTTCTCAGGTGAATTCCGTTACATGGATTATTGGCGGATTGTGGCTCTTACACTATTTCAATCGCACGTTTGTGTTTCCGTTTCGGATAAAGAGTGGCGATAAGCTTATGCCGTTGTTTATTACGGGTTCGGCTATCTTCTTCAATCTGTTTAATGCAGGGTTTAACGGCTACTATTTGGCGGAGTTGAGTTCGTACACAACAGATTGGCTGACGAGCTGGCAATTCATGATTGGATTACCGCTTTTTGTACTTGGTTTCGCCATTAATTTCTGGTCGGATGAAATACTGATGAACCTGCGCAAACCGGGAGAAACAGGCTATGTTATTCCACGCGGTGGATTGTTCAAATATGTGAGTGCGCCCAACCTGTTTGGGGAAATCATTGAATGGACGGGCTTTGCCATTCTGGCTTGGAGTTTACCCGCGGCCTCTTTCGCTATTTGGACCTTTGCCAACTTGGTTCCAAGAGCCGTGGCGCATCATAAATTCTACCTCCAAAAGTTCTCCGATTACCCGAAAGAGCGGAAGGCGGTTTTTCCGTTTGTGTATTGAGACAAACATCCAATTTCGATGTATTTGTACGGACAGTGGTTGCCAGTTCATTAGTGTATATTTGAATCAGTTTCTAAACCACCATCATGTTTCACACGAAGCTTTTAACCGTAGTTATTGTCATGAGTTCGCTTTTTCAAAGCTCAGCTCAAAACGTCCTGCTGGATGAAGACTTCGAAAATGGAACCTTGCCAGTCGGCTGGACTCAGCAGAACAATCCTTCGTCCAATGGATGGCTTTTAGGTACCAATACACAACTGCAAAGCGAGTATTGGGATATAACCGACCATGGAAACATCATTGCTACAAATGATGACGAATGCGATTGCAACAAAAGACGGGATTACCTGATAATGCCTGCTTTTAACCTGAGTTTCGTTTCAGGTGCGATTCTCCAATTTGAGAATTACTTTGACGGAGGAAGTTTATTTGGCGGAACAGAAATCGCCACAATCGAATACTCCACAAATGGTGGCATTGAATGGACCGTGCTCGCAACAATTGTAGGTACAGATGATGATTTGTGGGATACCCAGACCATCAATCTGTCTTCGCTTATTGGAAATTCCAATATTCTTATCGCATTCAGGTATAATGATGATAACGAATGGCTTTTCGGATGGGCAATTGATGATGTGTTGGTTTACGAACCTACCGGGTTCGATGCCCAGCTAACCTCCATTGATGTGCCAGCATCGGCACAATCTCCTTCAAATCTTACCATCGGAGGGCAGGTGACAAATGTCGGTGCAACAATCATTCAAAATTTTGATGTGAATTGGACAGATGGAATTACCGTAAATACTACAACCGTAAACGGACTTAGTTTGAGCTCGGGTCAGTCGTATCAATTCGCTCATCCTAATCAATTAATGCTGACGAATTCTGGAACATATCCTGTTCAAGTTTACATCAGCAACATCAACGGAACTTCTGATGATAACGCCACTAATGACACCCTTTCTGCGAGCGTTAGTGCGGTAGAATACGGCACTATTTCAGATGGCGGATATCAGCGAGAATACATCTACTATCATTCTGGTTCAGCACCAGCAAATTGCCCACTCGTATTCGTATGCCATGGTTATGGTGGAAGTGCGTCAGACATTATGGATTATTCAGAATTCAATGCATTGGCAGATGAGTTTGGTTTTGCGGTTTGCTACCCACAAGGAATTGAAGATGGAGGTGGAGATACGTTTTGGAATGTAGGCTACGATTTCAATCAGAATGAAACCGTTGACGATGTTGCGTTCCTACAAAACCTGAACGCACTTTTGCAAACCACTTACTCGCTAAATCCCAATAATGTGTTCTGTACGGGCATGTCAAATGGAGGCGATTTGTGCTACATGTTGGCATGTCAGGCTTCGGAAACGTTTAGAGCTGTTGCTCCAATTTCGGGGATGATTTTGCAGGATATTGTAAACACCTGTAATCCTTCTGAAGAAGTGTCCATTTTGGAGATACATGGCACAAACGATAACGTTACTTTTTATAATGGAGACCCTAACAATACTGGCGGTTGGGGCGCATATCTAGGAATGGCGCAGACTGTAGCGTTGTACAACGGGATGTTCAATTTAACGCTACAGAGTTCTGCAAACCTGCCTAATACAAATACGAATGACGGCAGCACGGTTTCATTCGATAAATACGGAAACGCTCAATCCTGTACAGAAGTTTGGCTCTATACCGTTAGCAATGGCGGACACGATTGGCCAGGATCATGGGGCAACATGGATATTGAAGCAAGCCGTGAAGCTTGGAATTTCTTTAATCAACTATGCTCCAATGACCCGGCAGGAATTCAAAATACAATCCAAACCCAAGAAAGAACGCTACTTAGGATTACCGATGTATTAGGACGAGAGACCAAAACTAAGTTGGGCCAATTGCTCATGTACATCTATTCTGATGGAACCGTGGAAAAGAGGGTTGTTCAGTAGCTTATTGTAAAAATCTGGTCGTTCCAATGCTACTCAAAGGTTTAACTTGAACTGAGCTTGTCGAAGCGGCTTGGTCATAGCACTTTTCCTTAGCTTTACAAAATGCGAAATCTCATAAGCGTATTGTTTTTCTTTCTGTTGAGCGCTGTTGGATTTTGCCAGAATCCCAACCCAAGTTCAGCGGTCGACAACTACATTCTGGATGAAATGAATGCCGAGAACGCTCCAGGTATGGCAACCCTTATTGTGAAGGATGGCGAGATTGTTTGGGTTAACGCTTACGGGCTTGCCGATGTAGGCGCGAATGTTCCTGTCACCGATTCCACGGTGTTTATGTTGGCATCAATTTCCAAAGTGTTTACTGGAACTGCGCTCATGCATCTGTTTGAAAACGGACAGATGGATCTTGACGAAGACATCAACAACTACCTCCCTTTTGACATAGACGTTCCAGGCTTCGAGTCGGACAGCATCACGTTCAGACAGTTAATGACCCACACAGCTTCAATAGCTGATGGAGCGGCTATGGATGGATATTACAGCAATGGAGATCCAACCATCACGCTGCCAGATGTCATCGAGCGGTATTTCTCAACTTCTGGGGCGGATTACAACGCCAATCAAAACTTCAGTACAGATGTGCCTGGTACGGCTTACGAATATTCCAACATGGGAACTGCGTTGGCCGGTTACATGGTAGAAGCAGTTTCTGGTACAGACTTTAGCGAATACTGCAATACGCACATATTCGATAAGCTGTGCATGAACAACACATCTTGGTATCTCGCTCAGTTTGACACCAACGATGTAGCCAGACCGTATCAATGGATTGGAGGCCAGTACGAACCCTATGCACACTATGGCTTTGCAGATTATCCAGATGGGCAGTTGCGATCTAACATCCTTGATTTGGCCAATTTCCTGATTGCTGTCATGCAAGATGGTTCGTTCAATGGTCAGCAATTATTGAGCGGAGCATCCATTAACGAAATGCTCACTGCTCAAATACCATCTCTCGATGCCACGCAAGGCCTCAACTGGTATCAGGAAGAGATATACTTAACTGGAGGCGGAACCGTACAAGTTTGGGGGCACAACGGAGGAGAAAGTGGTGTATCTACCGACATGTACTTCAACCCCAACAACAACATTGGAGTAGCCGTACTCAGCAATGGCGAAGGCGATAACCTGAACGTGATTGACGAACTGTACAACTACGCCCTCGGACTCTTTTCTACAGGAATTGGAAACCCACCGTGCGAAGCGCTTTCCATTGAAGAGCAAATGCTCACGGACCAATCCGTAACAATACTTGGTCGATATGACATTCTCGGTCGGCCAATAAGCTCAGATTATCGCGGTATTCAGCTAATCAAGTACAGTAATGGAAGTGTAATCCGGCTCGTCAAGATGTACGATGACTAATCAAGACATTACTGAATTCCTTTGGGCGTTTCCCAATGCTGCGCAAAAGGGTGGGGCTTCAATTCAGTCCGTTTAATGGAGCAGGAGATGCTATCGGCTGCAAGGGCCAAACATTCAAGTTGTCTCTCCTGAGATACCGTTACTTAATCAACTCTTGTAAATACGCACCAAGTAGATCTTCTAAATTCTCATGGTCTTGTAGCTGGTCATACCGAATATCCTGAGAAGTAAGTTGTGCCCGTTGCTGTTCAGATAGCTGAAGATTGAAAACAAATCCTTTGTATTGCTCATCCAAAAGCCCTGTTGGGTTTATGATAGGCAGCGAGCTAGAAACGATAGCGGCAGAAGCCACCGCCTTAATCTCATTTAGGGCATGAATAATTTCGGGAGCAAATACACCAAACGAGGTTTCGTAAAACTCTGCAAAACCACCATTTGTAACCGACTGATTTAGTTTCACAATCACGTAAACCATCTTTTCAGGCCCCGTCAGTTGCTGAACAGCCTCATACCATTGCGACCAACTTTCGGTATCATAATCAGCATCCTCCAGTTGCTGGTCGGCAGAACTATACAGTCGACTAATTAATGCTCTATTCGAAATATTCTCCATCATCAAGCCTCGGATTACCTACAGCGTTTACAGCCGCGAAAGTAGGAAACGCCAATAGAGCTACTTGGGTGTTCCCTGAGCTTACCGAAGGGCGTTACCCTAAAAAGGGTCAAGCTTTCCGCTGTATCTTTTCTTACCCCTCTACATCCGTCATAAATCTTACCTGAATACCCCAAACGGCAGGCTCAAAGAAAGAAGGCGTGTAAGTAAGTTCGAGATAAACGGATGTTGACACACTTGCCTCATATCCAAATTCCTTATAGAATGCCGAATGGTCTTTTACAAGAAATAATGCCGAGCCAAATTCCACATCATCTTCTGCATGCTTTTCCACCTTAAAATCAGGTTCGTAAAATGGCCCCAGTCCTTTACTGGTTTCGGCAATGAGTTTCTCAAAAGTTGTGCGTGCTTTTTTGCCATCAGTTTCATTGGCCATGTAAGTAATGGTGTAAGAGCGTGTAGTACTCTTCTCATTTCCCAAGGTCGGACTTTCAGTGTAACTGCACTTTTCAGCTGCATCCGGACACAATTCAGGATTAGATGCGTAGTACACCGTTCCGTATGCATCTTTGCTTTCCTCAGCCAAAAGCAGTCGGTCATCTCTGGTTTGTACCGCTTCTACTAGGTGCGATACATACACATTAAAGTCATAATCGGTAACCGAGAATGTTACCTGAGCTTGAGTAGCCGAAACAGCTAATAACCCAATAGTAAAGAGCCACAATTTTTTCATTCAGAAAGTTTAGCGAAAGATACAAAGCCAATGAAATTGGCTTGAGAATGTGCTTTTCTCTATTAGCAGACCGAACAAGTAGGAGCCTGTCCTGAGCTTGACGAAGGGCGTTACCCTAAAAAGGGTCAGGCTTTACGCTGTATCTTTTTCTTCCCGATGGGCAGAAAAAGGATGCCGCTGCATCCCTTAACGCAGGTGCTCCGTAGCATCCGTCATTGCGAGTGAGGAACGATCGCGGCAATCTAGTTTTAGGAGCTTTCGCTAGTTTTTACATAGCCTAGCTTAACCTTTTTAGAAGTAAGTTTTGAGCCTTCAGAACTGAATTTAGGCCGTTAAGAAGATAATCTAAACTGTAAATCAACCTCTCTTGGTAGTTCAGATAGTTCTCTAATTCGTTCAGATGGTTGTCTTATACGTTCAGATAGCGGTTTGGTGTCTTCAGCTACTGGTCTTGGTTGTTCAGAAGGTTCTGTTGGGTGTTCAGACAGTGGTCTCAATGGTTCAGATAGTTGTCTAAGCCGTTCAGCTAATGGTTTAATGCCTTCAGAACTAAATTTTGTGTCTTCCTAAGTGGAGTTTTACCATGTATTTGAGCACGTTATGTCTTTTTAAGGCGTTTCCCAATACGCCTGAGGAGGATGTGTCCTTTTCTTACCGATGGTAAGAAAAAGGATGCCGCTTCAATCCTTAACGCGTGCTACCTACGGGATTTATTGCCAAATCAAGTTCAGAATTCGTAGTTGACAATAAAATCATTGTTAAGCATGAGTGACAATAGATTTACTGATTCCCCCGCAAATTACCAGTAGCATTTTGCAACAGCAAGAGTAAGCCTGTCAAACAGCCTTTCTCCGAAGTATCTTCTGTTGAGTTTGTAGCAGAATTCATTAAGATAGTTCTGAAGATACTTGCCCTTTATCTTGTGGAATATGCCCAGCAGTGTCCGCTTTGCGTTACTGATGGCGATATGTACCCATTGCAAGGTCGTTCTAGTAGTGTTCGTGTCCGACTTTTCGGTGATATGCGTTTCCACGTGCTCGGCAATATCAATGTAACTGGTACTCTTGTCGGAGAAGACGATGCTTTTCTCATCAAAGCTCTCTTTCACCAGTTCGGTCACAGTATCTGCGTTGTGGTCGTTGATCACCTTCATCTTGAAGTACCTGCACTGTCTTGAACACACGCCCGTGTCCAGGTCCTCCAATGGGGTGGACTCGGCCATGACAGCAACCTGCGCCTGCCGTTGACTGCCTCTTCCACGCTTGAGCTTCACGTGCTTGGAGGTGGCCTTCTCGAAATATCCCTCATCAAATTCCACCTCGCCCTGTAACATGTAGAGTGTATCTCTCTTTCCCATGGCCTCACGTATACGGTGCATCAGCCGCCACACTGTATCGTACTTGGGGTGGTCCAGCTGCCGTTGCAGCTCTGCTGCTGAGATGCCCTTCTTGCTGAAACTCATGAAGGCCATGGCCAGATACCAGGTGCGAACACTGACCTTCGAGCCTTCCATGATGCTGCCGCTCTTCAATGTGGTGCGGAAACCGCATCCACTGCATTGCCATTGCCACTTGGCCTTGAGCCAATAGTGGTGCTGCCCGGAACATCGCTTGCACTTGATGCCCTCATGCTCGCGTTGTGCGCGAAAATGCTCCTTGCAGCTATCTTCTGTTGGAAAATGTTCTGTGAATTGTAGTATGTTCATCTGTGTCGTATTCAATGTTCAACACAAATCAATCCTTCAAAAACGTAATCTATTTACGTACTGGTATCTTTCGGGGGAATCAGATTGTTTTTTACTTTATTTGTAAGAAACTTTAAATTAAGAACCCGTAGAAGGGTTCTTAATTTAAAAATATACACTTATTATGATAATTTTTAAAACCAAAAGATATTATTGAAAATAATTCATCTTTTACAAAAAAAATTATAATAGACCTAAATTTAACATTATCATATACAATTCACTCTGACTATAGCCCCCCTCAATCTTATACAATTTTTTGTAAGAATTATAATCACTTATTATGCCATCTTCAACCTTATAGAGTTTTTTGTATGAATTATAATCGCTAATAATACCACCTTCGAACTTGTATAATTTAGCATAAGTATTATAATCACTTAAAATACCGCTTTCAATTTTATACATTTTTTTATATGTGTTATAATCACTAATTATTCCACTTTCACACTTATACAATTTTTTATATGTGTTATAGTCACTTAAAATACCACCTTCTATTTTAAATATTTTGGCATATGTATTATAATTGCTAACAATTGTTTGAGCGTTACTTATGTTAAATAACAGCAACATTGTACCTAGAACTAAAAACTTTTTCATTTTATTTTATTTAATTTTAATTCCTACTCTTATGGATTTTCAGATTACTCCCTGTTTTTAGAGTTGTTTTCTTGTCTCAACTTTTTTGTCTGTCACTTTGGGTGGTCAGCCCGTTGGCTTTCGCAGACCGTCTTGGTTTTTATTAAACTTGCCCATAACGTTCCGTGTATGGTGTCGTAGCATCCCGAAGGGTGCTATGCACTATACACATTGTTGTGCTTTCGTGCTTTATTCTGTTTCGATTATATAAACAAACTCCTTTACAAATTTTACTTGCTCTGAAAGGCTTTTGTTTGAAATCGTATTAGTCTTAGGCAAGCTTGGAGTTGTATTCATCACTTGAATAAGATTCATTAGATAACTAGTTTTTATTGCATATGATGCATTTTCTGCTCCGGTATGTTTAGCATTGATAATACCAATAATGTTCCCCTTCGAGTCAAATAATGGACCACCACTATTGCCTGGCTGCACAGGTACTGTAATTTGATAAGTTGTTATATCTCCTTGAAAACCTGTTTTAGAACTTATAATACCATTGGTAAGCTTTACTTCATCTCCCATTGTTGCACGTAAAGGATAACCTAAAGCATAAACAGAATTACCTACATCACTTAGGTTGTTATTTACTTTGTAGGGAGGAGTGCCAAGTGATGTAAAGCTTTGGTCATCAATTTTTATTATAGCGAGGTCATTGTTTTTATCTACTACAATTACTTTCGCACTATAAATTCTAGAAAAATTCCCTTTTACACCACGCACACTAATTTTTGAAGCGCCTTCCACAACATGATGATTGGTGACAATATAGCCATTTGATGTAATAGCAAAACCGGTGCCTGAAGATTTGACTCCACTAAAGGTTGTGATATTATCTTCACTTGTGGGATAAAGTTTGAGATATAGATTTTCTTGTCTGTCAGTCCAAATTATTTTCATTAGACCGCTTTCGAAACCGATATACAAATCTTCATTAACAGTTTTGTTGCCCATGAAATACTTCACCTTATAAAGACTTGGTGTGGCTGTTTTTGTAAGATAAGCTTTTACATCACCTACCTTCCAACCGGGGTTTTCTGCACCACTTAAGTAAATGATTTTATATCCAGCATCAGACTTAATTAAACCAAGTTTATACTTAGGCGTATTTTCTCTTTTTACAGTATTTTCATAAATGCCTTCTACGGGGTCTGCACCTTTATTTTCCCAATGAGATTTTAATGAATATTCAGTCCATGTAGTTTTGGGATGATTATCCGGGTTATTTAAGGTATAATTGCTGAATCCAAAACCACGACATCCGGAAGAAGAACCCTTATCTATTAAAGAAAAGTCTTTAAAACCAGGGGGGACAACTCCTGCAAAAGCTAATGTGTAATAATATTTCTCACCTTTTTTCACATTGTTCCATCCCCTACGAGCACTGCAGTCGATACTATATGTTGATTTGCCATCACTTGAGAGTGCTCCAACATATTTCGCTTCAAAAGACCCCGATTTAATTATCGTGTTGTTTGAAGTCCAAATATTTAGCCTTTTCAAATTTTTGGTTGGAATAACTTCAATTTGAACTAAAGTAGCCTCCATGTCCCTGTCAATTTCTACTTTGTATAATGCTCCTGTATAATTCTGTCCGTTAGCTTTATTTTTTCCATAGAAGTAGGTAGTCTGCGCATATGACACAGTACTCAAAAAAAATAAAGCAATTATTAAGTGGATTTTATTCATTTTATCTTTTGTTATTCTTGTTCTATCTTTTCTTGCATGAAGCACAACGGTTCAGATAAATAAAGCGTAGCATCGCGAAGTTTTGTTTATCTCTTGTTGGCAAACGTATTTTTCTTTCCTGTCACAAGGTTTGAAATTACGGACTTGTCTTCGAGCCGTTATAACGATTGAAGACATGAACACTGCTATATTTCTTCTTCTGGGGGAAGACCTCTCAACCAACCTTTCTCTTCTAAAATCTTCTTGTTCAGATACGTCATCGTCTTGTAAAAGACCTTCTCTTGAAACTTCAAACTCGATTCTTGACGAGCCTGATCTTCAAACCCCTTTGGATAATAATGGTTTGAAGAAATTGAATCACTTAAGTGATTGTACTCTAACTCTAACGCCATTTGGTGAAGAAGAGCATCAATCTTCTCTTGAGTCACTACTCCCTGCTCCTTTGAGTCCGCCTTTTCTAATTCGAGGCGAAGGGCGGTCCATGCTGTCAGTATGCTTGGACACTCTTTGAAAATGACCTCTATTTGGTTTATAGCCATTACAAAGTTGTAGTTTAATGGTGCGCGTCTTAAAGCGTAAAGATTAAGGAATAGATTTCTTTTGTCGTTGTCGAGCCTTTGAGCCAAGTTTAGTTTTCTTCCGATTTCAACTGCGTCAATAGGGGATCTTCTTATAGCATATATAGTCGCGCAGAGTACAGCAGTATTCGTAACAGCAAAGAACATTTCAATACAACTCATCTAGTTTATTTTAAGTTTATCCCATTTCGTCCTTACAACACCTACCCAAGACAATCCTTTCGGGATTGTTTCTATTTCGGTTCGTCCGTATCTCTAAGACTCCCGAAATATGTTTGCCAACTAGGGAATAACCGCTATTGCTGTTAGCCCCATTATGTGATTAGTTATCTAATGGACTGACAATCAGCCCAATGTGTCGTTCGCTTACGTGTGTATAAATTTCTGTTGTTTTACTGCTGCTATGTCCGAGAAGGGTTTGTATGTATCTGAGATCGGTACCACTTTCCAGTAAATGGGTTGCAAAACTGTGCCTCAAATCATGCAATCTCACTTTTTTCTTAATCTTGGCCAATGCTACTCCTTTATGAAATACACTTCTGAGACTGGTAGCAGAATACTGGTCACCGCTTTGTCCTTCAAATAACCATTTTTTCGGTCTGTATTGCTTAAAATATTCTCTCAACAAAGATAAGGCTGTCTTTGAAAGAATGGAATATCTGTCTTTCTTCCCTTTAGCACCTTTAATATGTATCATCATCCGATTACTGTCAATATCGGAAATGGCAAGATTCAATAGCTCACCGCTACGCAGTCCAGAAGAGTAAACGAGTGTGAGCATACTTCTGTGTTTGATATTCTGATTGGCGTTGAGTATTGCTTTCACCTCTTCTTTATTTAAAACAACAGGTAATTTATGCTCTTTCCTGGGGCGGTCAAAAGTGTACTTGGTATTTGGTTGCCCAAGCACCTGCTCGTAGTAGAATTTGATAGCGTTTATAGCTTGATTCTGCGTGCTTTGGGCAACTTTTCGTGTATGTATAAGGAAATCGATGTACTGTCTTATTTCGGGTTCTGCCAATTGTTCGGGTTCAGTATTTGGAAAATGGGATATAAAATCCCTGAACATGTAGGTGTAGGTATCAATGGTGTTCTTGCTATATCGCTTTCGCTTAAGTTTTTGGACATACTCGATGGGCGCAGCGGGTAATGCTTTTTTGTCCTTTGTCTTACTTGTTATGGCAGTGGTGGTGTTTTTCTCTGAATCTCTCTTAGCAACCATCTTAACCACCTTAGGTAGTTGGCTGTAATCTACCCAAGCCTTCCCTTTGAAGGCCATAGAACTACTGTAGCCAACATAGCTATTCCAAGGTAGCCACCACATACGTTTTGTTGGACTATAGTGTGCACCCAATTTCTTTACAATGGCATTTAGTTCAGCATTCTTTGGCATGTACATACTAAGTACATCTTGCTCTTTATGCTGTTCCTTTTTAAGTACTACGGTGTGCTGTTGCATATTTCATTGGCAAGTAACAAAGTTATGTCTTAAAGAACGCGGAGTGTTGTTCTTTTTCTAAAATAATGGCTCGTGGCTTCATCACAGAAAAGCGGCAAACTTTCTCCACGTGTAATATGTGCAGCATAAAAAATACCTGATAAGCGAATCGGTCTATCAACTTTTCTTCTACATTCGCAGCGCTTTAGGTTTTCAATCATCATCACTGATGTGAGAAATTAAAAGGGAATCCGGTGTAAGTCCGAAACTATTCCCGTAGCTGTAAGCTCGATTAAGACCTGTTATTCTCGGTCACTTTCAATTTGAAGGGAAGGCCAATAGGTTCGAGTAAGTCAGAAGACCTGCCCAAAGCATCATGTTTCCATCGCCTTCGGGAGAAAGGTCGGAAGTTGGATGATTTGAATGAAAAATATAGGCGTATGCCTTGTATTTATTGCAATGAGTGCAATCTGTTTTGGACAGGTTGGTGATTCTATTGTGCACCCTGAAGTGAGGGTTGAATCTCAGCGCATTTCAGAAGCTATTGGCACTTCTGTTTCAGAAACAGATTCGCTGTTGTTTGTCTTACTAAAGCTACAGGGATTAGCCAAGATTCTACAAACCGAAAGTTTTATTTCCACGCGGTCTTACGCCCCTGGTGGGATTGCTAATTATTCTGTTCGCGGTAGCGGTTCTCAGCACACACAAGTTGTCTGGGATGGCATTCCTATTAACGACCCCATGCTGGGGCAAACCGATTTATCTACCGTTGCACTAAACGGCATTTCTAGTGTTCGGGTGCTTTACGGTTCTGCAGGCTTGACCAACAATTCTGGTGGAATTGGTGGAACAATTGAATTGCAATCTCTTCAGCCTAGAAAAAAGGATGGTTTTGATGCTAAGTTAAACCTATACGCTGGTTCGTTTGGTGCGTACGGTGTGGCGGTTCAGCTTCGCGACAAGTACAAATTCTTATTCGGCACAACTACCATAGAGTATCATACAGCCAAGAATAGCTTCCCGTATCTCAATTTAGCCACGCTGGTAGATAGAGAGCGTGTTTTAGAGCACGCACAAGTGGAACGAATAGGTTTTTCAAAATCTATTGGTGCGCAAATAAATGCTAAGAACACACTTACTGCAAGAGTAAATTACTCCCAAGTTGACCGAGAATTGCCTCCAACGATGGTAATGGCAAGCACCAAGGAAGAACTGTTTGACCGCGACATCTGGGCTTCGCTAAAATGGACTCGACTTGGAACTCGCTCTAGCCTAAACGTTACTGCTTCATACATCCATGGCAAGCAAGAATATTCTGACAATAACCAATACACATTCAATCATCTTTATCAGGCTTCCAAAAACCTAGTTCGGTACAAATTGTACTTGCCGTATAACCTCCAGTTAGAAGTGGGTGGAGATGTTTTTGCGGAACACGCTAAATCTGATAGCGCCTTCAGAAATGATTCGCATTGGCGGCAATGGCAAGCGGTTTTTGCCTCGCTCAAGTATGTACCAAAGAAATGGGTTGCAGCTCAGGTTCTAGTTCGAGAAGATGTGATTGATGGGAAATTTAGCCCTGTGCAAGGATTGGTTGGAGTAGAGGTGAAGCCTACGAATTGGTTTTTTGTGAAAGGGAATGTTGCAAGGAATTTTCGTGCCCCAACGCTGAACGATTTGTACTGGAGGCCGGGAGGAAATGAAGACTTGAAGAGTGAAAGCGGCTTAAGTTGGGAAGCTGGATTAGGATTCAGAACTAAGGGCAAAAAATTCAGTCTTCGATTTGAGTCCACCTATTTTCAGTCTGAAATTGATAACTGGATTATTTGGCTGCCACCAGCGTACAAATGGAGTTTAGCTAAGCTTTAGCTGATAGAGCCAATAACGCTTGCCAAAGAGGGGGTCTATTTCTCTTATTCTTTCAAACCCCATACGTTCGTAAAGCCCCCTTGCCGAATCCATAAACTCGGAGGTGTGCAATGCCACAATTTGCTCGTCATGGTGTCTTGCGTAGTCTATGCAGTGCTGGGTAAGCTTCTCTGCAATTCCATTTCCTCGAAAGGCTGGGTTTACGCCAACCATTCGAATGTAGCTCCAAGCAGCATCAAATACCTGGGTAGGATTACCGCTTGGCACAATGTAGGCCACACCAATAATGTTGTTTTCACTCTCGCACACAAAGCATTTGGCAATCTCCAAAATGCCCGAGTACGAACTGTCGGCCTTTAAATTGGTATTCAGTATCTCCCAATTTTCTTGGGTTAAAACCTGTTCAAATTGTCCATAAGAGAGCACGGCAAGTGCTTTTAGCTGTGCTTTATCGGCACTTGTTCCTTCTCTATAGTTTAGGTTCATGCTTATGCTAAGAATAGCGTCTGGGTAAGATTAAAAGTCATCTCCGTCAGAATCTCCACCGCCTTCGCCACCACGTTCGCCACGACCACCGCGTTTCTTCTTTTGGTTCAGTCTGTAGGCAAAGCTTAGCACAAATTGCCGCGAACGCCACTGGAAATCGTTGGTAGATACCAAGGTAGGTGTGTCTACTTCCCAACGTCTTCTTCTAGAATTAAGCAGGTCTTTGGCGCTAAATGTAACGGTGCCGTTTCCCTTCAAAACATCCAATGCCAAGCCTACATCCCACGAATACATACTCAAGTCTCTGCCCTGTGGCGTATTTCTGGGCGCTCTGTACATAAAGGCAGACTGAATATCTAGCTTCTTCCAAACCGTCCATTTGCTTGTAAATCGTCCACGGGCACTGAACGTTTCAGCATAAAACGATTGTCCTTCATAATCGCCATTGGTAAACGAGTAAAACACATTTGCATTGAGCATTACGCGCCACCATTTAAAGAGACTGTAAGAGAAGCTAAGCTCCAGTCCTGTAGCATCTTCTGTGCTCAAATTAATAGGGAAACTGGTAATAATGCCTGTAGTGTCTGCTATCGAAATCCGCTCGGTAACACCATCGCTATGGCGGTAATAAATACTGGATAGCAAGGAGCCATTATCCCAAGTTTTAAGATGTCCTATTTCGGCAGAATGGGTAAACACTGGGTTCAAATTTGGATTGCCCGAACGGAAGTTCCGTGTATCGGATAAGCTGAAAAATGGAATAAGGTTGCGGAAGTGAGGCCGACTAATACGCCTACTGTAGCTTAATTGCAGCGAGTTGTTGGATGCAAATTCATAACTCAAATGGGCAGAAGGGAAGAAGCTCACATATTTGCGGTTGTTCTTCTCATTGGTGCGAACAAGCTCGGTGGTAATGTCCGAATACTCAGCTCTAACACCACCTTGCAAAGAGAGTCGTTTTATTTTTCCGCTGGCCAGTAGATATGCAGCATAAACGTTTTCGTCAAAAATGAAATTGTTGTTAAACTGGTCTAGCACTTCCCATTGGGCAGTGTCGCTAAACTGTTCTACTAAATAATCGTTGTTTATTCTGCGCAGCGTAGCTTTTAAGCCTGTCTCAAGCTTCACATTTTCGCTAAACGGATGCACATAATCGGTTTGAACTAACCAGTTTTGATTGCTCTCCAAATTCTTAGTGCGCTGACTAAGCGAATAATCGTCTCCAATTTCAAGCAAATCGGCCAACTCCAAATCTCCTCTAGTGTACCAGCTAAAATCAGCAGTAAGCAGTTGTTCTTCTGTTTTAAAAGTGCGTCTAAAACTCAGGTTGGCCTCAATATTATCGCCACTCTCAGTCTCACTTTCAGAACGATTTACCTCTTGTGTGATGAGTCCATTCGAATCAAAATCGGTGTACTTCAGACTAGAATTGTTGTTGTTCCAAGATGGACTGTACATGCCTGATGCCGTAATGTTGGTCTTGTCGTTGATGAAATAATCAATTCCAAACCGACCATTGACTCCATAACCACCTCTGGTTTGAGTACGTGTTTGCTCATAGGAAAAGGTGGTGTCCTCTAAAAAGAATTCCTGAAAGGAGAAACCCGTACCTGGGTTCTCTCTAAACTGACCGCCAACACTTCCAAATATGTTCACCTTACCTGTACGGTAGTTCAAATTGACAGAGCCTCCGTAATTATGCGGATAGCCAGCGTGTGCTTCAAACGAACCATTTAAACCACTGCGCTTTTCCTTTTTAAGCACAATATTGATGATGCCTGCTTCTCCTTCCGCATCGTATCGAGCAGAGGCATTGGTAACCACTTCAACCTTCTCAATTAAACTGCCCGGCAATTGCCGCAGTGCGTCTTGTGTACTTATTCCAGTTAAACCAGATGGTTTTCCGTCAATGAGAATGCGCACGTTAGAACTCCCTCTCAAACTCACTGTTCCATCTACATCAACTTCTACCGAAGGCACGGTTTCCAAAATCTCTTGCGCATTACTACCAGAATTGTTGGGGTCTTTGCCTACGTTGTAAACGCGCTTGTCAAGCTTCATTTCCATGTAGCCTTTCTCGCCTGTAATTACCGCTTCTTCTAGTAATGCTGAATTGGGCTCAAGCTGAATACTGCCCAAATCGAGGTCTCCTTCGCGCATATCAACCGCGGTGGTGTAACTGTTATAAGAAAGAAAGGAGATGGAAAGGTTAAACCTACCTGAACCTAATCTCAACTCAAACTTGCCATCCATGTCGGTTGCTGTTCCCTTCAAACGCGAAGAATCGCGCATAGAAACTGCTGCAACCGCAGCATAAGGCACTGGCTGATTATTTTCATCAACAACAATACCCGAAAGTAAACGTGCTGGCGGGCGTGTTCCACCAGCAGGCCTTCCGCCTTCTGGTCGCTGTGCAAAGCTGGTAAGTGAAAAGCCTACCAGCATCAACAGCATTACAATCGTGTGTTGCATACTTCTTTTAAGAATAAGCCGTTGTGACACAGATAAGATTGAATGGTTTAATGGTTGCAAAACTTTTGCAAGGATACTTGAAAACCACAAATTGAGACATTACTAAAAGACCAAAAACGCAGGAGTTGTAAATTAGAACTCGCAAACCTCTTCAGCATGAAACGTATTCTCATTCTAACGCTATCTATTCTTCCACTATTGAGTTTTGGACAACGTACCATGTCCGATTTTATGAAGGAAAACTGCGATGTAATCTGGTTCGGCTTAGATTTTACCAAAGCTAAAATGATTGGCAGCGAAGGATTCAACGACCCTGTGGCTATTAAAGAAGATTATTTCCGAAAGTGGAACCACCTCATGATTTCGGAAGGAGATAAGTACGAGTGGGGCAAAGCGCTGTTAGTAACCGACCTGAAGTACGATTATGGTGTGGTTGATGTTGTAAACGATGAGATAAAGGTGAAATCGTTGGTTATCAATAAGTCGTACAGCATATCAGACGATGACATTGCCGCTGCGGTGCGTGCCTATACAATTGAAGATTACACCGATGGTATTGGAGTGGTGATTGTGGTAGAATCATTCGATAAAATAAAGGAACAAGGCTTCGGCTACATTACCTTCTTTGATGTGGCTAGCAAAAAGGTAATATACAGTCATAAATTGGCAGGAGAAGCTGGTGGTTTTGGTTTTAGAAACTACTGGGCGGGCGCCATATATAACTGGTTAAAGTTTACCCGTGGTCGTGTGATGAAAGACATCAAAAAGGAGTTTAAATAGACCGCCTCACACAATTCTTATTTCAGCTTGCTGTAAGCGTTTTGGTAAGCCCAATTCCAAGAGCGCCAATCGCGGTCTTCCCAATCGTCTTTAAAAACAATGGTGCTGTTTTTTACACGCTCTTGGTATACTACAGGGGTGAGGTATTCCACATCTGACGGAAAATGCCGATTAGAAAGCTCCACCTTCTTTAAAAACTCCAAACTTTGGTGTTGATACGGTAGCGTTGTATAACTCAAATCCCAGAGGAAATCAAAGTGGGTGAAAGTGCTTTCGTAATTCTTGAAATTGTATTTCACAATAAACACATCCCAGTTTACACAAGTCATTATCACCAGAATGGTGTAAATAGAAATGGCGTTGGTTCTAAACACAAAGTGAAGCGTCTTTTTGTCTTTTATTTTGATGATGACAAGCGCCAATCCAATAAGCGTAGCCACTAAGAAGAATACCACCCCTATGCGTTTGTGAGCTAAAGCGTAATACTGGATGTAGTGGAAATTCCGTACGCCAACAGACAATGCAAGAACCATGTTTTGCACAAGCCACGCAATGGCCAATCTTTTTAACCAAATACCTTTTGAAAAGAAATTCTGATTGCCACGAAACAGGTACATGCTTATTGCAATGGAAATAAGAATGGAAATAATGAGAATAGATGTGCCTTCATGCACAAATTGCTTGAGGTAATCTCCATTCCACTCAAAGTTGAACCACACCCAGTAAATGTCAATGGCGTTAACGAGGAGCAGCAATATGTTGAGTGCACCTAGCAGCAATATGCCCGAACGCCATTCACGTTTCAGACCCAAGTCAATCTTCTTATCACGATTTGGTTTCCGCTTTCTTTCCAAGTCGTCCTTCTCATTTAACGCATTGAGCTCAAGGCTCTTTTCAACTGTTTTAAGCACAAGAAAATCGCACACAAACATGGAGAAAATGAAAAATGCCAACACGCCCAGTTCAATCCATTCGGCAATAAGACTTACAAACTGGTCAATCCTTCGTGTAATGCCTTCTAGCATTCCATCAAAAACAGGATTGGCTGCTGAATACATAGTAACGAAAATGAGTACGATAAAGACAGGGATGGCTACTATTCTAAGCCACTTCACAACACTTCCAAACCGCGAATAGGTGCTTCCTAACTGTCCGAATTCCTTTACCAATTCTATGTGAGACATGAGCGAATGCACCACGCTCATCAGAGCAGAATGGGGCAGAGACCGAGCCTTTGGAATGAGAAGTGTGCCTACCATTAGGTACACCGACATCATGTTGATGAGGATAGCAAGTATGGAATTATGAACTACTACCATAACCGCAGTAAGCAAGGTTCCTGCAACCGTAAGCAAAACTTCTTTATCGGCAGTAATGCGTTTGGAGAAGAAGAAAAAGCCAATAAGTGCGGTTTCAAACAACAACACGTTTAGACCGAAGTTTTGTTTGTAGAACAATGCGGTGAACAGAGCCGCAAAAACAACAACAGACATTATTCGTGTAAAAGACGAGTTCATTTCTTCTTATTTGGCCTGCAAACGGGCTTAGTTTATCAATATTGTTTAACTCAAATATCTCGGTAAACCGACACTTTTGTTAGCTCACATTTCTAACTTCATCATCCCAATAAAGAAATGGACATGGCTTATTTTACCAAGGATTACCTCGATTTTTTCAAAGAATTAGCGGCTAACAATAACAAAGATTGGTTTCACGCCAACAAAAAGCGCTATGAGGCTGCGGTAAAAAATCCGTTCAATGCTTTTGTGGCGGATATGGTGAAACAGACCGCGGCCATTGATAAGAGATTTGAGGTTGACCCTAAAAAGGCGGTGTTTAGAATTTATCGAGATGTGCGTTTTGCAAAAGATAAAACGCCTTACAAAACAAGTATGAGTGCAGCCATTGTTCCTGGGGGTAGAAAAGATGCTATGGGTGTACCCGGAATGTATTTTGAGGTAGGTCCAGAGCATTTTCGCTTCTACAGCGGACTTTATGCCCCAGAAAAGGATGTGCTGCACAAGGTGAGAGAATACCTAGTTAAGCATTCTGCAGAGTTAGATAGTCTTATTGCCGATAAGACATTCAAAACCAAGTTTGGCGAACTAAGAGGGGAAAAGAATAAGATTATTCCAAAGGAATTTAAAGCAGCTGCAGAAAAGCAACCGTACATTTTTAACAAGCAATTCTACTTCTATGGTCAACTAGAACCCAACGCCATTCTTAAAGATGACTTTGACAAGCAAGTAATGGACTTCTTTGCGGCTAGCGAGCCAATGAGAGAATTCCTAACCAAAGCAAGAGGTCTTTAGAACCTATCGCTTAACTACCCTTAAAACCGAAGATGAACCATTGGCTGTTACGTTTATTAAGTAAACGCCAGCTTCTCCAGTCAACCTCAATCCATCAGTAGGATACTGAGCAAACGAAGCAATCAATTTTCCTGTTGTATTGAAGATTCGTATTTCTTCTATGGCACTTAAGCTTGCACCAGTAAGGCGCACAATTCCATTCTTTGTTGGATTTGGATACACCGCAAATGCAGGCTTGCTAGGGTTGTTGATTCCAGTTACCACATTCATGTTTTGAATAGAATCTGCTGCAACAAGAACAACAGATTTGTCTGATGCATTGTACATAGCTTCAAAGGCATCAATTTCTGGCGTAGATACCGCAAACATCTCCGTTAAATACTTCGGAGGTACAGACTGATAATAGACTCTTGCAGTAATCTTGATAGACCCGGTGTATCCGTTTAACGGTACATGATAGTGTACCACATCTGTTCCTGTACCTTCAAATCCATCGAAATTGAAATCTGAATCGGTTAAGGCCATTCCAATAACTGGAATGGTGTCGTAAGTATTATGTGAGGAGGTAAAACCAAGCGGAGCAAGTCTGTTGTCTTTTTTAAGAGAATAGGCTCGTTCTAGTATAGTCGTTACGTTATTCGCCACATCTTGCATAACCATTTCGTAAACCTGAGCCTCATCTTCAGCCTTTATTACGTTGTAATGCGGTTCGTATGTAGCGTTTTGCCCCAGAATCTCATAGTCAGATTGAAGTACGCCCGATTTGAAAAGTGTATCTCCGTTTGTTTGGATAACCAAGAACTCGATGAACGCTCTTCTAGAAGGGTAACCGGAAGGGAATTTATGTCCAGCTAGATTCTCTAATCTCACTTCAAAATAACCTGTGTCATTATCGAATGTGGCGAAACTCAAATCGAGATTCATGGTTTGGTGAGAAAGCATTCTTTCGCTTCTTGCAATGGTAGAATCCAATACTTCATCAGAAGCGCTAATGCCTAAGGTTTGCGCATTTGCTTTCAGGATTTTTAGCATAAAACTGTTGCCTCCAACCAATTCATGCAATGCATATGGCGAACGAGGAAAAATGTCTGAATAATTTGCCGAGATAATTACGCTTTCTTGAATGTGCGGCATGTGACAACCTTGGCAAGTAGTTGCATTCGACTGATTGTCATCGTAATCCGAGTTAAGCCATTCGTGATAAGTAGCCTGCTCAACAAATGTTTCTCCGGTAAAATCCCCGTTTAAATCAACGCTATTTGTAAGCAACGTGTGGCAGCCAGCGCAAATACCAGCATCGTTAATGTGATTGCTGTAAACAGGTAGAAGTCCAACCAAATCTTGCATTGGCGGCTCAAATGGTTTCTCAAACGGACCATAAGCTACAGGTGTACTTGCAAAGTGTAATACGCCCGAGTTCTCATTTCCAAGATTTACCGTTGATTGTTTGTGGCACGCCAAGCAAGAAACACCATCTTGACCAAGAGAGTCTGTTTCAAGGTCGTCCATTCCATAAGGTCCTAGATTAAACTCATCATGGGAGTATTTGCCCATAGGAGCGTGGCACGTGGTACACTTATCTTCTAAAGCTACTTTGTGTTGTGGATTTATGGCAACTTCGTGGCTAACCTTGGCTTTCCAGAGTGGGTCTTTGGCAGCATTTGCCATCATAGTTCCGCGCCAATATGTAACTGGACTCACATCATTCAATTCACCATCTACATTGGCCTCCTGCGTCTCATCATAACCGTGGCATCCATCGCAATTACCGGAAGCCATAAAGTAGCCGTTATCTGCTAAAGGAAGTTCGATGGCATTCCCTCGGAAGAAATTCAATTCTTGTGGCCCGTGATAGGCGTTTGCGTTCGTCCATTCGTAGTTGGCAATTGAAGCCAAATAAGCCGCTATACCGATTACCAATACAATTCCGAGTTTATAAAATTTGAACATGTTAGTCAGTTTATAAGTGCCTAAAATACCTCTTTTTGCTACGGAGGATGTTGAACCAACGACAATCTCGAACCTTATGTAACCATTGTTACTATCTGACTCAAATTGACACAGTTCCTTTGTTGTACAAAATCAAACAAGCTATGAGCATATTTTCATTATTCGGAGGAAATAAAACAAATGAGAAGGTGAGTGATTATCTCACCAAGGGAGCGTTAATAATTGATGTTAGAACGCCAGATGAATACAGAGCTGGACATATTACTCAATCGGTAAATATTCCGCTTAACCTTTTACCTAATAAGGTGAATGAACTGAAGAGAGAGAATAAGGCAATTATAACCTGTTGCAGGTCTGGTGCAAGAAGTGGAATGGCAGCTGACATGTTGAATAAAGCAGGTGTAGAAACGGTAAACGGTGGACCTTGGAATAGTTTGGAGAGCATGATGTAAGATTGGTTGCAAAATGGTTGGGTCCACTGCAAGAACCCCGCATAACTAAAGTTGTGCGGGGTTTTCTTTACCCAAACCTTTTCTCCAATTCATCCAAACTCAAGGTAATCATGGTTGGTTTGCCGTTTGGTGCAGAATAGGGTAGGTCGCAGGCAAAAAGTTCATCTATCAGCTGCGTCATTTGTTCTGGTTGCAACACGTTTCCGTAATCGATTGAAGCTCTTCTGGCCATGGCCATTGCTAGTTTGTCAAGCTTTTTACTTGCCGTTAAACTGCCCGATTCTGTGTATTCTTCCAGAATTTCATCAATCACCTCTTTAACATTATTCTCATTAATGTAGGTGGCCAATCCTTGTACGATGAAGGTATTTTTGCCAAATGGTTCAATGTCCATTCCAAGCAATTTAATCTCTTCTAAAATGCCAGAAAGCGTTTTGCTATCTGTGCTGCTTAGTTCAATGTTTATTGGAAAAAGATGCTGTTGCTTTGGAGCCTGTTGAAGTGCTAAACTCTGTACGATTTGTTCGTAAACGATGCGTTCGTGCGCCCTTTTTTGGTCAATAATGATGGTGCCCGATTTAACTGACGATAAAATGTACTTGCCATGCAGTTGCATTGGGCGCTTTACGGTGTTGTCTTCCACATCCAATTTGCTTTGAACAGTGGTGCTCATTGGCATTTGGTGTGGCAATCCTTCATACAATTGCTGCCAGTTTCCATCGGATGGTTTTTGCCATCCTTCTTCTCTTGTGCGTGTAATGGCTGCAGAATGAGCTCTATTTCCGGTTACAGAACCTTGACTTACAGGTAATTCTGGTTGAAACATTCTCACATCCTTGGGGGGAGGTGGGAAATTGATGCTCATTTCCTGGTTAAAATCGATGGTTGGCGATATGTTGTATCTCCCTAATGACTGCCGAGTTGCTGAACGAAGTATGGCGTAAATCGACTTTTCATCCTCAAACTTTATTTCTGTTTTAGTAGGATGAATATTGACGTCAATAAATGATGGGTCTACACTAAAGAAGATGAAGTAGCTTGGGTGCGTTTTATCAGCTAGCAATTCATCATAAGCGCTCGAAATAGCATGATTGAGGTACGGGCTTCTGATAAATCGGTCATTCACAAAAAAGAACTGTTCTCCTCGCTTTTTACGTGCAAATTCTGGCTTACCAACAAACCCAGTTATTTTGGCGATTGTCGTTTCCTCATTAATTGGAACCAACTTCTCATTAAACCCTTTACCAAAGAGGTCCACAATTCGCTGCCTTAATTTGGAAGGTTTTAAATGAAAAAGTTCTTCCTTATCATGGAACATGCTCATTTCCAAGTCTGTATGAGCCAATGCCAAACGAATAAATTCATCCATTATGTGACGAGTTTCAACTTGATTTGACTTTAAGAAATTCCTTCTTGCAGGAACATTAAAGTAGAGGTTCTTGACAGAAATGCTTGTTCCTACCGGGGTCTGACAAGCCTCTTGGGCAGTGATAGTGGAGGCAGCAACATTTAGCTGAATACCTATGCTGTTTTCTGCGGTTCTGCTTTTAAGTTCAACCTGTGAAACCGCGGCAATAGAGGCCATTGCTTCACCTCTAAATCCTTTGGTTGTAAGCGCAAAAAGCTGGTCGGCTGTTTGAAGTTTAGAGGTTGCGTGCCGCTCAAAACACATACGAGCGTCATTCTCACTCATCCCATTTCCGTTGTCAATTACCTGAATGAGAGTTTTGCCCGCATCTTGAATAATCAATTGAATTTTGGTGGCACCTGCGTCTACAGAATTCTCTAGGAGTTCTTTGACAGCCGATGCTGGGCGCTGAATAACCTCTCCTGCAGCAATTTGATTAGCCACAGAATCTGGAAGCAAACGAATTATATCTCCCATAAATGTGCTATCACTCCAAATTGAAAATTATCCATACTAGTCCGGCCATTATGGCGAAAATCAATACCAAGCGAATAGTGCGGGCATATCCCGCCTTGGTACGTAACGACCTGTCTCCCGCTGACCTTTGATTGCCAAGGTTATTTCTAAGGCGCTCAATTCTTCGCTCGTCCGAAATGTTGCCAGTTTTGTACTCTTCGGCCATTCGCTCAAGCTCTTCTTTACGCTCTTTTTGTTCGTCATAAAACCACGGCTTATAGTCGAAAGTTTTGTTTTTGGGCGTTTTAAACATGGAAGGTATACCGGAACTCATGGTTCAAAATTATCGGATCTGACAAGAAAGTGTGAATAATTAAGAAGTTAAACGCAATTCCAAGGCATTTTATTTGTTCACCTTCGGTGGACAATGAAGAGAATGAGCAATTTGAGTAGATGGATTTTGGTGGGTTTGGTGTTCTTGAGCATTGGTTCAAGCGCGCAACAACGCCCTGTATTTTATGAACATAGTAAGCAGGCTTGGGTCGATTCTGTGTTTAATAGCCTGTCGCCAGACGAGAGATTGGCACAGCTTTTTATGGTGGCGGCTTATTCAAATCGCGATTCTGCCCATGTTGCCGATTTAGAAAAACTCATTACAGAGCAAAAGATTGGTGGACTCATCTTTTTTCAAGGAGGGCCAATCCGACATGCCAATATGCTCAACCATCTCCAATCAGTTTCTGATTTACCAATGATGATTGCCATGGATTCCGAGTGGGGAGTAGGTATGCGGCTTGATTCTACCATTGATTATCCACGGTCGATGACATTGGGAGCGATTCAAGACAACAAATTGTTGTACGAGTTTGGTGCGGAAACTGCGCGTCAAATGAAGCGTTTGGGAATGCATGTCAATTTTGCGCCCGTAGTTGACGTAAACAGCAACCCTGAAAACCCCGTAATTGGAACACGCAGTTTTGGTGAGGAGAAAGTAGCAGTGGCCCAAAAGGGAATTGCCGTAATGAAAGGAATGCAAGACAATGGCGTAATGGCCTGTGCCAAGCACTTTCCAGGGCATGGAGATACAGATTCAGATTCTCACCTCACGCTACCAATTATTAAGCACAACTACACGAGAATCGACTCTTTAGAATTGTATCCGTTTAAGGAGATGATTAAGGAAGGAATTGGGAGTATGATGGTAGCTCATCTTTACATTCCTGAGTTAGACAATACCAAGAATCTTGCTTCAACTCTTAGTCCGAAGATTGTGAATGGATTGCTGAAAGATACCCTCGGTTTTGAAGGACTCATCTTCACGGATGCTCTCAATATGAAGGGAGTGAGCAAGTATTACGGTCCAGGCGAAGTTGAATTGATGTCGCTGATTGCAGGAAACGATGTGATGGAATTTGCAGAAGACGTACCCAAGGCAATGGAACTCATTCGTCAGGCGGTGAATGATGGGCGCATCTCACAAGAAGAAATAGATAAGCGTTGCTTGAAGGTGCTTAACGCCAAAGCGTGGTTTGGATTAGATAAATACAAGCCAATCAACCTTAAAAACCTGACAGCGGATCTTAACAACAGCACTGCCAAGGCGGTGGATAATAAGTTGGTAGAGAATTCACTTACCCTGCTCATTAATAAGAATGTACTTCCTATTAAGAACTTAGATAAGGGACGAATTGCCTCTTTTGTGATTGGCGATGGGCTGGGAGGAACATTTCAAAATACACTCTCTCAATATGCTTCTGTAGACCATTTTGCGGTGAAGAATGGAGCGTCTGAGGCGGATTATTACACCATCCTTAATCAGCTTAAGAAGTACGAGAAGGTGATTGTAAGTGTACATAATTTGAGCACGAGTCGAAGCAAGAATTATGGCATTACGCAGCGGTTGTTGAATGTGTTTGCAGAACTTAGCTTTAGCACCCAACTCACCATAAACATATTTGGAAACCCGTATGTGTTGGGCCGATTGCCAGGAATAGAACATGCAAATGCCTTGCTGTTTTCTTACAGGAAATCTGAAACTGCGGAGCGATTGGCAGCACAGGCCATCTTTGGTGGTGTTGCAGTTTCTGGGAAACTCCCAGTTACCGCCAACACGCAATTCAATTATGGTGCTGGAATAACTACCAAGAAAACACGCTTCGCGTATGGAGAACCTGCTCAGGTTGGGTTAGATGCCACAGTTTTAGCACAAATAGACGCTATAACCATGGAAGCCATTCAGGCCAAAGCAACCCCGGGTGCACAGCTTTTGGTGGCCAAAGATGGCGTGGTGGTTTACAACAAAACCTTTGGTCATCATACGTATGCAGCTGAACGCGAAGTACAGCTGACTGATGTGTATGATTTGGCGTCTATCACCAAGGTTGCTGCATCCTTGGTTTCGTTTATGAAGCTGGTAGATGAAGGCAAAGTGAGCATTGACGATAAGGTGTCTGAGCATTTACTCGAACTCAAACTCACCAACAAAAAGGACATCAAGTTTAGAGATATGTTGGCACATTACGCGCAGTTACAAGCTTGGATTCCTTTCTACCTCAAAACCATCAAAAATGAAGGGCCTGACAGTGCCTATTATAGAGACATCCAGTCTGCCGAATTCCCGCATGAGGTAGCACAAAACCTATATCTACGAAAAGACTATCCAGACTCTGTTTACTATATCATCAAAGAGTCTAATCTGAGAAGTCAGAAGCAGTACAAGTACAGCGATTTGGGCTATTACTTCATGAAAAAACTAATTGAGTTAGAAGGCAAATCGAAGTTAGAAGACTACACGGCTGCCAACTTCTACAAACCACTTGGTATGCAAACAATGGGCTATTTGCCAAGAAAGACTATCGAATTAGAACGGATTGTACCAACCGAATACGATATGACGTTTAGAAAACAACTTATTCAGGGATACGTGCACGACCAAGGTGCTGCCATGATGGGTGGAGTGGGCGGTCACGCTGGTTTGTTTTCCAATGCCAACGATTTAGCCATCATGATGCAGCTTTTTCTGAACAACGGTATGTATGGCGGCAAGCGCTATATCTCCGAAGAAACCATCAAGGAATTTATCAAATGCCAGTTTTGCAAGAACGGAAACCGAAGAGGCATCGGATTCGATAAGCCAGAACCAAGCGGACATGGTGGTCCAACCTGCGAATGCGTTTCCTATCTAAGTTTTGGTCATACAGGCTTTACAGGAACCATGGCTTGGGCCGACCCTGAAAAGAACATCGTTTACATCTTCTTGTCTAATCGGGTGTACCCAGATGCCGAAAATGGTAAGCTGCTGAAAATGGATGTCCGAACACGGATTCAGCAGGTGATTTATGATGCGCTATTAGACTAGTAACCTTCTATTTATTAGAGAAACTGAAGTCGTAACAGCTTTTAGCTAATCGTCACTGCGGTCAACGCTGTGTATAATTATCGGACCCTCAAGCACATTCATCTCATGAAGTTCTTTTTTGGAATAAGTTATTTCATCAAAAGACCACATCTCATCATCTGGAATGTCATCTAGTTTGTGAAGACTTCGGATGCTGGTTGTTTCGTACAAACCAGGATTTAAGACGAGAGTGGAGTCGGTGAAAGAGATAACTCTGTAAAGATTGAAAGTGGTTGATATAATTCCACTTTCCGATTCTAGTGTAAACACGTCTCAAATTACTGGGTTGTTAATACAATCTTCAGTTCTTGACTGGTCGTAGAAATAGAAAGCCAATGCCGCTACAAATACACCCACTATTATCAATACCGTCTTTACTTGCTTAGTCATGTTCAGCTGGTTAATTGTTAATTAATTCGTGTGCTCTGTCAGGGCTGAATCTGCATAGAAAGGCACAAGATTACTACCCACCGCAAGCCGCGTGCTTATTCCATTTCGACCTTTTGTAACGCTTAACGTTCTTTTTCCAATTATACCGATGAATACTTCTTTGTTCTGATAAAGACTGTCTTCCAGAAAGAACGATTCCACCAAGCGGGCAAATTCCTTCTTATCCTCTTTTTCTAAGCGAGACAAGAGCCTAAATTTCATAAGGACAAGAATCTTATCCTCTTTTTCATTCTCAAGCACACGATACGCTATTTCTTGAGGTTTTAACTGAGGCATTAGTTCATAAGTGATGTACTCTTGAAGGTTAGTTGCAAGCTGTATCACTTCGATATCACACTGGCTGCCGATCCATTATTACTGCATGACCGCCTGTTTGCAGCGCCGGTACATGCGGTTGCAGTAGCTGACGGTCTGGTTTACGTGAGTACCGATAACGGTATAGAGATTCTGCGTCTGGATGATCAGCAAAACCTGGTCAGTCTGCGTAGTATTACGGCGGCCAGCCTGGGCGGTGCGCCGGGCAATATGACGCTGGCGGATAACAGCCTGTGGCTAACCCTGCCTGCGGCACGCAAGCTGATTCAACTGGAACTGGCCAGCGGTCTGTTCAATAAGATTCGTGAAGTGAATGCGGTGGATGCGGTGGGTGCTGCGTTTACTCCGCAGGCGATTCTGCTGAGTGGTGATCTGCTGCTGGTGAGTAGTGGTGATCGTGGCACGGTACAGCTGTTTGTGATCGATAGTGATACCAGCGCTAGCCCAGTGAGTGACCTGGCACTGACCTATCTGGTCAGAAATGGCAGCCTGCACGCGGGTAATATGATCCTTAAAGGTCAGACCCTGTATGTCGCCGCCGGACAGGGTGATGTTCAGTTATTCAATATTGCCAGCTGGCTGGCCGGTAGTTACTTCAGCGAGCCTGCATTAATCAATTACCTGTCGGTAACCGGCAATGTGGCGAGTCTGGCGTTCAGCCCTGAAGCGCTGTATGCCGGAACCGCGTTCATGTATATCGATGGTGAGGCGGCGGAAAATCCGGTTGCGGCGAATGTAGCGGCAAACGTGCTGGGCGGTGGTGTGAATACCCTGCTGAACGATGGACTTACCGTGGTAGAGCAAAAACCAGTGGCCGGAGGAGTATTGCCGGTACAGGAATCGATCGAGATTCAGTTCAACCGTATCCTTGATTTTGGTCAGATTGCGAGTTCCGGCAGTAGCCTGCTGACGCTCACACTGGATGCGATTCCGGTTACCGGTTTTGTGTCGCAGAGCGTCAACAATGCCGGTTCGCGTCTGATCTTCCGTCCACAGACTGCGTTACAGCCGGACAAGCAGTATCAGCTTGTCGTGAGTGGCCTGCTGCGCGATTCGCATGGCCAGCTATTAACCGATGATTATCGCTTCAAGTTTATTACTGCAGCGGGTAAGCAGCCACGCATACGCAATGTTAGTCCGCTGTATGGCAGCTGGCGTGGTGGCAGCGCGATTGAAATACTGGGCGAAGGTTTCAGTGCAGACTCAAAGATTACGCTGGGTGGTGTGACGGTTGCGGCGGAAAATATAGTCTCGATCGATGAACAACGCATGGTATTTAATGCGCCCGCTCTGTTAGCAACGCCGTCGAATAATCTGCCGGTTGGACTCGATGTGAGTAATGGACGCCTGAGCGATTTTATCGCTGCGGTGCATATCTATGTGGCTGATCCTCAGATCGATGCGATCGGGCAGTACAATACGACGAACGCCAGCCTGAATAAATTTGACCATCAGCTACTGTTTAATGCCGGTGAAACCATCGGGGTTCAGGGGCGTGGTCTGGGTATCGCTTCACGCGTACGCATCAACGGCAAGGATGTCTCGAACGTGGTGCTGCGCAGTCATGACCTGTTAACGGTCACGGTGCCGGTCGATACCATCGGACCTCTCACGTTTGAATTAAGTAACGATGGTTTCGTGCAGGATACCTATCGCAATGAGCAGCTTGAAGTCTTTTTTGATGCCCAGTCGAGACTCAATAATGCCAGTCTGGTGAAGCGCCATAACGATCTGATGGCGGTGGCCTATCAGGATGAGTTACGTCTGTACAGTTTGCGCGATAGTGCGGTGCCGATATTACTGTCCACGCTGAAGGCTGCGGGAACGGTTTCACGGCTTGATTTAAGCGATCGTTACCTGCTGTTCAGCAGTGGCGCACGGGGTGATATCGATACCTACGACATCAGCAATGTGTACGCACCGCAACGGGTTAATCGCTTTCCCAATGTGCATGAATATACGGTTAAACAGCTGATCGTACAGAAAGATCATCTGTATCAACGGCTCGATAACGGGGTGCTGTATGCCAATGTGCTGGCCACCGATATGGCCTTTATCGAAACCGCTGCGTCAGATGTGCTGGTGGATATTGCGGCCGATAACCATGGCCTGTATCTGCTGTTTGAAGATCGCCTGGAACTGCGTGATGCACGTCGTCCGACGCTGGTGATCAATTCGCATGTGCATCAGTTAAGCGGCCTGCGCTCGCTGCATCTATCCGCGTTAACTGCCGTGATCCAGAGTGAGCAGAGTGCCCAGCTGCTGAATAAAACAGCGCTGCGCTATCTGCAGTCGGATGTCGTGATCGGTGAATATGACTTCAGTTTAACCAGTCCAAATCGCTATCTGGCGGTGAACGGCGATATGGCTGCATTACTGCAGTCGGGACGGCTGCTGATTAGCGACGTCGATCCAGCGCAAAGTGGTCTGCAACTGCGTCGTGTGGCCGGCATAAAGCTCGGCGCTACAGATATCACCAACCTGAGCTGGCTGTCTTTCTCGGGGCATCTGCTGGAATGGGTTGCCAGTGGACGTTATTACAATGTCGAGATACCGTTTAACAATATCTGGCAGTTACGTCCGGACATCATCGGTGAAGCCGATAGCAGCTTACGTCTGGGAACCGGTGGTAGTGGCGAATTCTGGCCTCAGGCTGTGCTTGAGCTGACTCAACGCAGTAGCGCCAGTTCTATTCCGGTGCTAACCCAGGTGGAAGGCTCTGAGATCAGGGTAGTACCACAGGTGGCTGCGTTTAATACCGGTGACTACTATGAACTGGCGTTAACCCGACAGCCACAAAGCGCTATCGATGGCGGATTATTGCAGCTCAACATGCCGTTACACATCGCCGCCAGACAGACCTTTGATGTACTGCCGGCGAGTGTCGAGCGGATTTTGCCGCGCACGATTGCGCGTGCCGCGAGTAATATCGATAGCCGTGTTTTTGTAGTGAGTGGTTCGCAGCTGGATCAGGTGAATGAAATCAGACTGGGTGCGCTGACTTTTACCAGCGGCCAGTTTGTGGTGGCAGCGGATGGACGCTCACTAACGTTTGAAGCCGCATTAACAGACCCGGGACTGCATAGCCTGGAGTTACGTCAGACTGGACTGGTGAATACCATTGCAGCGGCAGTATCGGTGGTGGAAAACATCACCCTGGATAGTGTAGCAAGTGATAACCCGCTCGGTTTGAGCAACATCAGTGATGCTGGTGGAGACCATATTACGCTGACAGGCAGTGGCTTCTCGGTCGATATGTCGGTGCATCTGTTTGCTGCCGGTCAGGGCATCCAGCCCTCGGATCTGAATGCGCTGAAGTTTACCCTGCAGAATAACGCCATCAGTTTCGTGACACCGCAAACACTCGCCGGTCAGAGCTATCAGGTTAGTATTATCCGTCCGGCTACGGCTGAAAATGTCAGCTCCAGCCTGACTCAGCGCCTGACCGCCGTTGATGATACGCGGCCTCGGGTTTCGCTCAGACAGAATCTGGGTTATGCACAGACGTTGATCGTGGAAGGTAGTGAACCACTGGCAGTCAACAGCGTTCGCGGTTTTTCTGTGATCAAGACCTTCAAGGACTACAGCCAGTTAGCGCCGGTCAATATTTCTTCCCGCTTCGATGATCTGCAGGTTTCGGGTGACCATGTATTACTGCGCCTGTTACCGGGCCAAAGTCTGGAACATAATGCTTTTTACAGCGTTACCATCAATGGCATTACCGATACCTTCGGTAATCAGCCATTTGATACCAGTAACTTTGTCGCGGGAACCTTAACCAGCCAGTTTAAGGCACAGGATCTGCTCGCGCCGCGCGCCGATAGTATCCAGATTTATGATTTTGGCAGCTCGATACCGGTCACGCCTGCGTCCACCCTGAAACAGGGCAGAGCCTACGACTTTAGAATCGTAGCGGAGGATAACTACGTCGATAGCGACAAACTGCGCTATAGCTATCGAATCTCTGCGGATGGTGGTCTGAGTTATTTCAATAACTGGACCAGCGTGTCCTTCAACGCGGTCAGAGACGCAATTTTTAGAGTACAGCTGGGTTCACAGTTCGACACCAGCCTGACCCTGTTATTGCGTGCTGACGATGGCCAGTTTAGCGCCCAACGTCGCTTCGATCTGGCGCTGGTTGCGCCCAGTATCAACCTCGCTACTCCGGGTTTTGCGACCGATCCCGTTTTTATCGAAGAACTGACCAGGGTTGAGCTACAGTTTAATCTGAGTGGCGATCTGTCACTGCTGGAAAGCGCCAGTATCCGGTTGTTTGAGAATGGTGCCTATGTGCCTGTCGAGCTGGATAAAAACACCGGTGCAGTGCGCATGCAGTACACCAACCCGCGTCTTAGCGATCTGCCCGAATTTAACGGTCAGGCGGTTAATGTGCCGGTTAGCCTGCGCGTCGGTTACGGCTTGCCCGGCAGCCTGCAGTTCGCCCATTTCTCCGCCAGTTATCTGATCAATCCGGATAGTACCGCGCCGCAGTTACAGGTGATTGCACCGGAAGACGGTGCCTATGTGGCCAAAGGTAAAGTGGTGGAACTACTGTTACGCAGCACCGATCGCTACGGTATCGATCATGTAGAGGTGTGTCTGAATAGTAGTAACTCGGCGGATGTATTTGCCGATACGAATGCCTGTCAGATACTGTCCGACATTACCCGGTTTGAGTTTAACGTAGCGGCTGACAGCAATACGCCACAGCTCATTCATGCCCGAGCCCTTGACCTTTCCGGTCTGTACAGCGATACGGTTCAGCTTACCCTGTATCCATTTGACAGTGATGATGAACTGGCTCGTATCAATATTATCGAGCCGCAGGATGGCGCGCGTTTCTTTGGTGGTGAAACCATTGATCTGAGTCTGTTACTGGAGCATATCAATCAGGTCGATCTGCAGCTTGAAATCTCGGCTGACCCGAACCATGCGGCAAATCCGGCTAGTGTAAGCGTTACCCGGTCTGCCGGTGAAGACGCGGTGATTCGTCGTACCCTGACACTGCCGAATCTGGCCGAGTCCGGGGTCGTGGTGCTGAATATCAGCGCTGAACAGAACGGTATTGTGCTGAAGAGCCGGCGTTACCTGAACATTGTGGCGGATAACGGCCTCAGTGAGCCTCTTGCACTTAGTGCGACACCATCCAGCGCGGTGCTGGCCGGTACCGAGTTATGGCTCAATCTGGCTGCGCCTGAAGACATGCCTGATTATAGTGATGAGTCGACGGTAACAGTGGTTGATGATGTCACTTCGCATCAGCATGCGATGGATGCCGGGCTGGTGCGTATTCCGGTGGAACTGAATGGTGCGGTGGTTGCGATTAATGCCGAACTGAAGGATCGTTCCGGTAATACCCGCGCTGAAACACAGCATATTCAGAAACTGGCCTACTTTAGTAGCGAATGGAATGCACTCACGCAGGCCGCCTCCAGTGATCTGTACTACGAGCATTTGCTGGTAGTACCCGGATTAGCCGGTGATATCGTGTGGGTTGAAAACAGGCTCAACGGCGGTTATCGGATTCTCGGACGGGATCGTGTTTTTGCCGAAAGCAGTCGCGGTGAAATCACCCGCCTGCTGTGGTCAGGAACGACGCTGATTGCAGAGCAGTCGGCATCCGCTGAAATTTCCTACATCCGTCTTGCGCTAGTCAATGGCGACCTTGCCGTGAGCACCGAGCAGGTCGTTTCGGGTAGCCTGCTTGCGGCCCATGGTGATCTGCTGTATGTGCAGAATGGACGCGCTATTTCAGCGCTCTCGATGGCTTCCGGTCTGCCGCTTACCGGGCATGTTTTTGCGCAGGACATCATCGCCACCGCACAACGCGATCAGCAATTGTATGTGCTGTCGAATGATGTGATCTTTACCCTGCAGGCGACCGAACTCGCTGAAGGACTGACCTTGCAGGTCGTTTCCCAGTTGGCGGTAACGGCAGCCAGCGATCTGATCGTTGCGGGCGATGAACTGCTGCTGCTGAACGAGTCGCAGGCGAGTCGCTACCAGCTGGCCGCCGATGGCTCTCTGACAGCGCTGCAGAATGATTCTGTAATGACACTTGCTGGCGCCTTTGTACAGGCGGTGAGCGATGGGGATATTGCCTGGCTGCAGTTGAATGATACCCAGACCGGTCGTTTCTGGCAGGCCTGGCGTTCCGGCCAGCCGCTGGGCCAGATTTCGGATGATATACAGTTGCAGTTTGCGGCAGGACAGGCCTATGCCACCAGTCGGCGTGATCAGCTCAGCCACATCGACCGTCGCGCTATTACGCTCGGTACGAGTAATCGTTCACTGGCCCTGAGCAGCTATGCGCTGCCGGGTGGAATATTGCTCAGTGGTGACGCTAGCGATGACAGCTACGGACAGCATCGCCTGACTGCACGCAATGCACTCAATCAGTTATTGCCGTTAAGTGCTATTCAATACTATGGCCAGTACGATAGCCTGATCAGTACCAATATAGCGCAGGGCAGGGCATGGTTACTGCCATACGGTCATGGCGCGGTGCAACTGGCGTGGGAATCGCATGGCCAGGCTGCGCTGACGCAATCGGTGTTGAGCGATACACCTTTATCCTCTGCCCAGTGGACTTTACCGGCTGAAAATACTGCACTCGCCAATGGAGCGGTGGTTCCTGCGGTGTTGAGTCTGGATACGAGTGCGCGTATCAATGCGCTGTCACTACACAATCAGCCTGCCATACTGACTGCCGGATTTGGCTACGGCTGGAGTCGTATCGAAAGCACCGGTACCCAGGTGTTGACGGCACAGATCAATAGCGATGTGAATTTAACCAAGTCGGTGAACGGAATCGAAGCGCTGGATGGTGTGGGCGTGGTGACGGTCAGTGGCGTGGTCAATAATCAAATCTTTAGCGCCGGTACGGCACTCTCTTTTGACTATCAATCCCAGCCGCTGGCGGGCGCGAGTCTGCGCCGGATAGATATCAATCTACTCGACTTTAATGGCAATGCAGCCTACAGCGACTTACGTCTGGCACAGGCTTCCGGTCATGTTGCCCTGCGTCTGCCTTACGTGGATGCCCAGGAAAGTTTCCGTCTGCGGATTCGAGCCTATTATGGCGACGAGTATCAGTATGTTGACAATGAGATCGGCATTCGAATCGCGCCCAACTCTCAGGTTCCGGCTCCACAACTGGATGGTCTGCCGAGAACCGTGTTTGCCGATTCAGAACTCTCTCTGGCGATCGCTGGATTACCCGCTAATGGCCTGTATGGCAGCCTGCGAGTGTTTAACCAGAACGATGAACTGATTGCAGCGGGCCTGAACACGCTCGATCTCAGGGTTCCTGCGAATGCCACTGAACTCAAAGTAGAGCTGCGCATCGCTGATGATAGTAATCATGAGCGGGTATTGAATCGTGCGACCGTGGTGGTACAGCCGTTTGCTTTTGAGCCGGCTAGCGCGCTGGTTTACGATGCATTTCTGGCGGAAGCGAATGGTTACTGGTACAGCCGCGGGCTGGACCTGTTTGATCACAACGGTTTGCGCCACACCTTTGAAGGCCCGGTGCGTGCGATGACCCATGTCGGACACTATCTGCTGCTTGGGCTGGAAGGTTTTGGACTGGTTCTGGTTGATCCGGAAGACAATTTCCGCGTGATTACCCATGTGCCTTACGCACCGGTAATCAAGCACCTGGCGAGTAATGGCAAACAGTTGCTGCTTGCCAGCCTGACGGGCATTGAACTGTTTGATATACAGGGCACAGCGCTGCTACCGCGGCAGCAGGATAACACCGTCAAAAACGTGCTGAGACTGCACGCCTGGCCCGACAAATTTATTGTGCTGACCAGCGACAGCCTGCGTCTGCTGAATAATCAGGGCCAGAGTAGCGCTCGGATCAATGGCAGTTATAGCGATATGGCGGTGTTATCCGAACGTGTTGCCCTGCTCGATAATGCGGCACAGCTATCATTGTTGAACGGCGCTCTGGATCCAGTCAGCCAGCTCGAACATGTAAACGCCGAACGCCTGCTAGCCTTTGGGCCTTATCTGGTGGCCACTTCTGTGACGGGTCAAAGTCTGCAGCTGATCGATATAGCGGCGCCACAGTCGATGCAAAAAGTCGCCCACTGGCCAGTTACACTTGCGCCGTGGCGCAGTGAACCGGTTCTGGTCGCTGGAAAACTGTTGACCGGTAATAGCGCAGGCCAGGTGTTTGATCTGGTTTCCGGGGTCAATCATCAGCTGATCTATGACGCTGCAGTGGCAGGTGATGCGGCGCTCGGATTTGTGCGCGATCTTGACTACGATGATGGCGTCATTTTCAATGCGGCCGATAACTACGGCAGCACGTTGTATCAACCGGATGTAACCGGTGGTTATAGCCTGAGTGGTTATCCGGCACAGGGTTTTCAACAGGCGGCTAACCGGGTCGTCGCGACGGACTCTGCCTTCTTTGTGCTGCAACCGGTACACAACCGGGTGCGTAAAGTTTTACGCCAAAATCTGGCAGCGACGGATATTTTCAGTAATCAGCAGTATGTCGACCTGAAGCTGGGTTACGAGCATCTGATCACTGCGGCGGGTGGCACGCTGTATAGCGCAAGGCTGGATAACCTGAATAGCCGACAATCCATCATCGTCAGTAATTCAGAAAATATCCAGCAAATTGCGGTTGCCGGTTATCTGGTTATCGCTGTGACGGATTCTGGTAAGCCTTATCTGGTTGACCTGTTACGCAAATCGGTAACGTCTCTGCCGGTCACGGTTAGCGGAGGCAAAATAGCGCTTGATAATTCCTACCTGTACGTGGCCCGTGCGGGAGAGTTGAAACGGTTCGCGTTACTGGATGGATCAGCAACTCAGCTGGTGTTACCGAATGCGCTGAATATAACCGCTTTGGCACTGCGTGAAGGAAATCTGTGGCTAGGCGTGCAAAACAGCAACGGTTTTCATGTAACTGCGCTCGATGCAAGCTCGCTGCTTGAGCGTAACGATTTTCACATCGATATTCCATTTGCGGCTAGCGCCATTACCAGCTATCAGGATCGTTTGATCATCGGTATGGGAGCCCAGGGTATCCGTGAGTATCGCCTCGGATCTGCGGTTTTACGGGCTGAAGCGGCACTCAATCGGCCTCTGATAAGGGCCCAGTTTGCGCAGGATGGCGCGATCACCTTATTACCGGCACAAACCGAAAATATTGCGGTTATCAGTTACTTTATCAATGATCGCAAGGTAGCCACGACTACTGAGACACCTTTTAGCACGCAATTACTGCCTCCTAACTGGTTGCCGAACGGACAGTATTTTGATCTGGTCGCCCGCTACGGCTTACAGAACGGTGAAGTGTTAACCTCGACCCCGCAAAGCCTGTTCATGTATTCCAGCGAAAATGTGGATAACACCTTTACCGTGCAGATGTCGGTGCCCGATCAAAGCTGGGGCCCTAAACCTCTGGATATCCGTGCGCTGATCGGTAACAGTACTCAGGCCATTGCGCGAGTAGAATTCCTGTTATCGGCGCAGGCTAGCGGTCCATGGCAACTGATTGACGTTCATAATGGCCCTGAGTATGTGATCTCTAAAAACTTTGGCGTGGACAAAAGTGGTTACTACCTAAGAGCCAGAGCGATTGACGTTTTTGGAAATAGTGCAGAATCTGCGCCCAGGCAGTTCTTCCGTTTTGAGGATCAGATAGCGCCTGTCGCGAGTTTTGATATCAGCGGTGAAGCGGTTGAAGCGGACATCGGTCGTGCCGTAACTGGAGCGGCGTTCCAGATCCAGGTGGATATTCAGGATCAGCAAAGCGGCATCGATCAGGCGCTGTTGAAACGCAATGGCGTAGTGGTTGCCGCCGCATTTGAAAACGGTGTGCTGCGCTACGATGAACCCAATCCGGTACCGGGTCAGATTAACTATACGATTGAAATGCGCGACCGCGCACTCAACACAGCCAGTGTCAGTAAGATCGTGAATGTGGTGAATAATGCCATTCCGATACTGGCTATCAGCCAGGCGCCGTCCAGCATAAGGGAGCAGAGTAGTTTTGATATCTACCTGAATGCCTCCGATGATGTTGGTCTGCAAACTCTGGAAGTGAACTGGAATGGACTGGTTCGCAGTTTTACTCTAAATACCCGCTCGCTCAGCAATTATAAAGTCAGCCTGACGGATAACCGTGCCCAGCGAGTCGTTGCTTCTCAATCAGAAGTGTTAACGGTCAGAGTGATCGATAAATTTGGTGAACAGACACTGGCACAGACATCGATCGTGGTGCAGCCAGATTTAGTACCACAGGCCGCTGTGCTGGGCGTTTCTGTCCCGGCGCAGGCTTTCTATGGTACCCAGATACTGATCAGCCTGAGTAATATCCAGCAGGTCGATGATGGCAATCGACTACTGGTAAGACTGTTGCAGGAAAATGCTGGTAATGATGTGGTACTGGGTGAACGTGAACTGGGTCAGTATGGTAGTTATGGCTGGTATATCCGCCTGCCCGCCAATTCACAACCGGGTGATTTATTCAATTTTAAACTGGTATTACTGGATAGCATTTCTCAGGAAACGGTTACTGGCACGTATAGTATTGCACTGTCGCAGTCACCCAACCTGATTCGGTTTGGCGCTAGCGACGGCAGCGTTAATACGGACGCTGGAGCGGTAGGTCAACAGGCCGCTTTCATAGTCGAAGTACTGGATGCCTCTGGACAGGCAGTGGCTAATCAGTCGGTTAACTGGCAACTGCGCCGTACGGACAACGGTTACTCCAGTTATATCGGTGCGTCACAGAGTGATGCGAGCGGTCTGGCAGGGCAGTTACTGGATATCAATCACAGCGCTGGTAACTATGAATTACGCGCTACGCTGCCGCAATTCCCGGATATTTCAGCGGCGGTAAAACCGTTTGTGATCACTCCCGGAGCGACTCGTTATCTGCAGTTAAGTGCACCTCAGCAGGTTGCTGCGAATGGCATTATGAGTATTGCGATACAGGCCAGCGATAAGGCGGATAACGCGGTGACGACCGACACTAGCAGTACTCTGCGCTTACAGGGTGCCAACAGTACGTTCCAGTTTACCCCGGCAGCCGGACTCGTGATCAGCGATATCAGTGGCCCGGATGGCACTATTCAGCAGGCGACGGTGACCCTGATTAATGGTTTAGCCCAGATTCAACTGCAGGTTTCGAGTGTTGCTGGTAATTACAATCTGCCGTTGATCGCTGGAGCCGGTCTGGATGCACGCATCGGCAGTAACCGGGTTTCCAGTTTACCATTACAGGTTATCGCTGCAGCTCCGGCACGTTTACTGCTGGTCGATGAAAATCTGCAGCCGCAGATTGCCGGTTCGGTTGAGCAAACCGATACCAAGCAGGCACTGGCGGTGTATCTGGCACTTTACGATGCCTATAGTAATCCGGTGCAATCGCATAATGGGGTCGATGCAAACTATCAGGTTTCGCTAGTCGTAACCGGTGCTGCGTTACTCAATGGAAATCCGAATAGCACAACGCTAGCGCTGAACAGGGGCAGGGCGCAGGTACTGGTTAAAGGCACTATTTATGAAACGGTGAGCCTGGCTATTACGGGTATAACCGGTAGCAGCGCTAGTATCGATAGTAGCAGTCAGTACCGCATCGAGTTCCGTCAGCGTCCTCCCGAACTGGCCAGCGTCACCATCGGTGCGCTCACCAACCAGTCTACCTTACGTGCTTTCTTCAACTTTGATGAAGCGGTTCGTAGCGAAGGTGCCGGCCGGATTGTGGCGATGAGTCACATCAATGGCGCGCCCATCAGCGGCAGTTCTCTGCTTGAGAATGGCAATGTGACGTTTACCTCGGCGTCCGCTGGCGCATTGACTTTGGGTAACTGTTATAACTACAGCACCCAGAACTCGGTACTGGTTGGGGTGATTAACAGTGACCCTATTACGCCGCAGACAGGGCAGGTGTGTGCACCTCAGGTGATCATTCAGCCACCCGCCGCATTGCAGGTTATCGAGGGTCAGGAGCTGGCGCTGGAATTCCTCACCGCTTCGGGACTGAATTTAAACAGCGTGAGCAATGGTACGGTGCGTCTGAACGCTCGTGAGCTGGGCTTCAACTGGTATTACACCTACTGGTCTCGCAATCGTAAGGTCACGATTCCGCACTACTCGCTGGAAACTCCGGCAGAAATTGGCGATGCCGGCTTTGTCAGTCTGCAATTGTCGGGTAGCCTGAATGGAGAGTCACTGAGTATCGGAAATGAATTGAACTTACAGGTATTCATTCCCGAGGCCGATTTTGATCTGGATGGACTGAGTAATGCGGTTGAAGTGCGCTATGCCGGCCTTGATCCGACTAATAGTGACAGTGATGGTGATGGCATCCTCGATGCGCTGGATGATCTTGATCATGATGGCCTGATTAACCGCGATGAACTGGCCAATAACACCCTGCTGGATAACGCCGATACGGATGGCGATAACCTGTCGGATGGTAATGAAGTCAACGTTTACCGCAGTAATCCGAATCTGTATGACACCGATGGCGATGGCCTGAGCGATGGTTTCGAGGCCAATTCATCACCGGCTTCCGATCCGACTCTGCGTGATACGGATGCCGACGGTATCGACGACAATATTGAAGTCCAGTACGGGCTGAATCCGGCCAGTGCTGCCGATGCCGCTGCCGATGCGGATAATGACGGGCTGTCTAATCTGGACGAAGTACTGAATAACACCCGCATCGACCGGGCCGATACGGACGGTGATACCCTGTCTGACGGCGACGAAGTGCATGCGATACCGGCGACCAATCCGCTCAGTCGTGACACCGATAATGACGGTCTCAACGATAACGAAGATTATGACCCGGTGGTTGCGGATAGCGAGATGCCGCAGGTTACTCTGACTGCGCCCGATCTGACGCAGACTTATCTGCAAGGTCAAAGGCTGACTTTTAACATCAATGCGCAGGATCAGGGTCGAGTCACCCAGGTTCTGTATCGCATCAATAACGTACAGCAACCGACTATCCTGACGTCTGCACCGTATCAGGTGTCCATCGTATTACCCACCAATGCGGATAGTCTGGTATTTGAAGCACTGGCTATAGATACCAATGGCAATCAGGGCAGCACTGGCCCGTTAACCGTGAATATCATCGCCGATCCGTTAACCACCGTGGTGGGAACCGTGCTTGATAACAATGCGCTACCGATCGAGGGAGTGCTACTCACGGTGAATAATCTGCAGGCAGTGAGCCAGGCCGATGGTAGTTTTGTGATCAATAATGTGCCGGTTGCGCCGGGTGATGTCACGGTGCTGGCCAATATCGTGATCAATGGAGTGACCTTCATCGGTGGTAGTAATAGCATAGCGCCGGTGCGCGCGGGTGTGACCAATGTGGGCCAGATTCAGTTGATTCAGGATCAGGTCACGGTGGGTTATTTTAATAATCGCTACGGTTCGGGCCAGACTTATCAACGCTTCATCATTGAACGGGCGGGTATGGAAGCGGTACAGATCACTAATCTAGCGACTTTTGATCTATCCACGGTGGATATGCTGATGGTCGACTTTAATAACTATTACACCTGTACAAATGGTCAATACTATCCAAATCGTCAGCGCGTATTCGACTGGGTTGCCGCGGGTGGCACATTGATCTTCCATGAGGACCGTTACTACAGTAATTTCTGTTCCGGCTATAACAGCCTGCTACCCAGGGTACCGGGCAGCTATAGCACGAACTTCAATAGTTACGCTATCTATCCAGAGAACAGTGCGAACGAGTTTGCCAGTGGTTCGGGTGGAGAGTTCAATGGTTTCTATCAGTCATCACAGGTGTTAGGCAGTGTCCAGCAAAGCTCTCTGATCGCCGAGGCTACACCACTGGTGTTCAACGGCACTCCTGATCAGGGTTACATCGTTGGGCTGGATTATCCATGGCAACAGGGCCGTGTTTATTACAGTACGATACGGCTCGAATCGATCTCCACCAATTCAGCAACGCATACGCTGTACGCACCGAATATGCTGAGTGGCATGTTTACCCGCTCATTGCCTGATAGCGATGGTGATGGCTTGCCGGATCGGATGGAAATCATTAACGGCACCAACATCACGCTGGCGGATACGGATGGCGACGGCATGAACGATGCCTATGAAGTGCGTTACCATTTTAATCCTTTGCTGGATGATGCAACGGCCGCTCTGGATAGCGATAATGACGGTGCGAGTAACCTGCTGGAAAGCCAGTATGGTTCCAATCCGAATAGAACGGATAGCGATCAGGATGGATTGATGGATGGTGCCGAAATACTGCATGCATTGCCTTCTGATCCAACCCGTATCGATAGCGATCTGGATCGTCTGAATGATAATCAGGAACGCAGTTACGGAACAGATCCGAAAAATCGTGATACCGATGGTGACACCATCAGCGATGGCGATGAAATCTATAACTATGGTTCGAATCCATTACTGTTCGATTCGGATGGTGATGGCCTGGGCGATGCACTGGAAATCAACAATGGCCTGAATCCATCCTATGGTGGAGATGCATATAGCGATAACGATGGTGATGGCCTGAGTAATCGTGACGAACTGCTGATTCATGGCACCAACTATAACAATCCGGATGGCGATAACGATGGCCTCAATGATGGACAGGAAATCGCGGCTGGCTCTAACCCGTTTGATGCAGACAGCGATGATGATGGAATCCTGGATGGGAATGATGCCGAGGTTCTGATCGCGGATACCGTAGCACCGACTATCCAGCTGATTTCACATGCGAATAGCCTGAACGCGGTAACTGGCGAGACCATCCGGTTTGTTTTCGAGGTGACGGATAACGGTCAGATCGGATCAGTCAGTATGGCGACTTCACTGAATGGCGGTGCCCTCGCCAGCACCACTCAGCAACCGTATCAACTGGCGTTTACGGTAGATGGTCTGAGTAATGTCTACACGTTGTATTTTAGCGCCAGGGATGTGAGCGGGAATGCAACCACGATCGGTCCAGTTACGATCAACCGGATCGCTGATCCACTGACTCAGATAACGGGTCGAATTGTCGATGAGCTGGGACGGCCTATACAGGGCGCGGAGATTAGCTATGCCGGCTCGATAGCGGAATACTCAGACAGCACGGGTCAATTTAATATTGATGCCGTCTCTACGGTGATCAATCCTCTGGCACTGAATATTTCAGCGCAGTTTGGTCTGCAGCGAGTTTCCACTGCTATAGAGGCAAGTCTGATACGCAGCGGTATCACCGACCTGGGCACCATTGAGTTACGCGATGACAGTTCATCTAGTCTGGGTGGTCATGCAACGGTGGGTTATTATCATCTATCTTATAATGCCGGTATCAACTCTCAGGTGGCGGCGATAGTCGCGGCTGGTCTTGACGCGGTGAATATTGGTGATATGAATACGGCCGATCTGACCCAGTTCGATATTCTGTTTGTCGAAACTAACGGGGGTTATCAGAACAACTTCTTCAATAACCTGCCCAAGATTCATGAGTTTATTCATAATGGCGGGGTTCTGATTTTACATGACTGGGGTGCATCAGCTGCATCGGTATTGCCAGGAAGCCCGGCAACTTATGTTTATAATCCAAGCAATGATACTCAGTTACTAATCTCCGATCCGGCGTTTACGAACGGGCCGGGTGGGGTTATTGATAACACCACACTGGATTTTGGAAACAATTCATCACACGGTTATGTCGATGCGAATAGCGTTCCCGCTGATGCAGTCGGCCTGTTGAGTAAAACCAATACCAGTCAATGGGTAACCTATGCCTATCCGTATGGTGCGGGTAACGTGATCTATTCAACCATACCGCTGAATCACTATCTGTCCGGAAATGGTTCTGCCGCATTCAGAGATATCTATGCGCCAAACCTGCTTAACTATGCCAGCACCTTGCTGATGGTCGATACCGATCAGGACGGCGTCTCTGATTATGATGAAGTGATCGCCGGCACCGATTACCGCTTGGTCGATACCGATGGTGATGGTCTACAGGATGGATTTGAAATCCGATACGGTTTTGATCCGCTGGTTTCAGGTGAACAGTTACTCGACAGCGATGCGGATGGTCTGAGTAATCTCGAAGAACAGCTGAATGGCAGCAATCCATTACTGATCGACACCGATGGTGATAGCCTGTCCGATGCGGATGAAGTCAATCTGCACCATTCTGATCCACTCAGCAGTGATGGCGATCATGACGGCATCAACGATGTCACAGAAATTGGACTTGGCACCAATCCGTTATCCGCCGATAGCGATGCTGACGGGGTTGACGATTACGCCGAACTGTTTAGCTATAATACCAATCCATTGAATAGTGATTCCGATGGTGACGGTATGTCGGATGGCTTTGAGGTTCAATACGGGATGCAGAATTCCGATGCGTCAGCGGATAATGATAACGACGGCTTGAGCAATGCACAGGAATCCGCTGCTGGCACTAGCCCCTATAGCGTTGATACGGATGGTGATCGGCTGAGTGACTATGCAGAGTACCTGCTGTATGGATCTGACCCGAGCCTGCCTGACACGGATGCGGGCGGTCGACGTGATTCGGATGAAATCCTGCTCGATACCACCGATGTCACACTGGATGATGATTTAACCTCTATCACCGATACCTATTCCTATCTGCAGAATCAAAGCGGCAATAGCTGGCAGATTCGGGATGCCTACGGGTTTGTCACTGATGGCTCCCTATTCAGTAATGGCTTCCGTCTGTATGTGAATAACAGTGCCTACACCGCTGACTATATCAATGGGTATTATGCGACGGGGTCCGCTGGACAGGAGCTGTTCTTTAATATTCAGAGCCTGAGTGGTCTGCTGGTGGGGCGTCGTGTGTATGTGCCCACAGCTGGAACGGAATTCATTCGCTATCTTGAAGTTCTACATAATCCGGGCACTACCCCCATTACCACCACGGTGCGTAATGATGTTTACTATTATAGTGGCAACCCGGATGTCGTGACTCAATCAGGCGGTAGTCAGCTGAGCTCGAATGACCAGTACCTGCTGATCAGTGATCTGAATAACATCAATCAGCCGGTGGTCGCGCATGTTTTCGCCGGTCCTAACGCTGAAACTGGAATCAGTTCCAACAGTACGGCTGCGGATGGTTCCCAGTCCTGGAATATCACGCAACAGTTTGAAATCCCACCCGGGGAAACGCGCTATGTTCTGCATTTTGTCGGCAAGTATGGCAGTACGCAGGATGCTCAAACGAATATTCAGACGATCCGTACACTCGGTGGCAATGCACTGGCTAACCTGTCAGATGATATTCGCAGTCGTATTGTTAATTTCTATGCCTACCAGGACACCGATTTTGATGGCCTGACCGATGCACAGGAATCTGCTCTGGGAACCCTGCTGGATAACCCTGATAGCGATGAAGATGGCGTGAGTGACAGTGTCGAAGTCCTGTTAGGTACCAACCCACTACTCAGCGGTGATCAGTTAAGCACGACGATCAGTGGACGGGTGATCAATAGTGTTGGTAGCGGTATTGCGAATGTAACGGTATTACTGGATAGCGGTCATCAGACGCTGACGGATTCGAATGGGCAGTACTCATTCCCCTCAGTTCTGATTGATCGGCAGCATTTAAGCCTGACGGCTACGCTCGACATTAATGGTGAAATTATCTCTGCCAGTAGCGCACAGATCACGCTCAATCTGGCCGGTGAAACGGTGGTCGACAACCTGCTGCTGAGTTATCAGTCTGCTGCGGGTAGTGCGGAAGAGATTACCCTGGCGAATTCGGGTGTGCGGCTCTCTCTATCGGATGACTCTTCCCGGCAGATTGGCTTTAGCAATGGCTTTACCTTCAACTTCTTCGGGGTGAATTACAGCAACGTGTTCATCGGTTCGAATGGTAGTTTAACGTTTGGTAGTGGTAGTGCTTCCTACTCGAATGGGGTACCCGGCGATCTGGTTCAGGGCCTGCCTCGAATCTCGCCGTTATTTGGTGATCTTAATCCGTCTTCGGGTGGTTCGGTGTATTACCAGCAGACAGCGAACAGCTTTAGTGCTACCTGGCTGGCGCTCAGGGAATATGGCAGTAGCAATGTGCATACTTTCCGCGTTACGCTTTTCGCAAACGGACAATATCTGATTCAATACGGGGATATGACGACCACATCCGGACGTCGATTCGGTGTCGGCGTTACCCCGGGTGGTGCGGCGGTTTACGAAAGTGTCGACTTCTCAGAAGCCGCAGGCACGGCTCCGACCGGTCCTGCGATTTATGAAGTATTTAACAGCATGCCCAGCTTTGATCTGGAAAACCAGTTGATCGTGTTTAAGCCGGAAGCCGGTAGATACCGCATTTACCGCAACCTGTGCGACGATACCGATCAGGATGGTCTGTGTGATATCGAAGAAGTGCTGATCGGTAGTGTGATTGGTAATCAGGATAGCGACGGTGATGGTATCCTCGATGGCAACGATCCGAATCCAGTGTTATTCGATAGCACCGGTCCGCAGATTGAACTGCTGTCTCCAGCGCCTGGTCGGACTCTGGTCCGTAGCTCAGCTATCCCGTTGGAACTCCACATTGCGGATAGCGGTGGACTGGCTGAAGTCAGGCTAAACGTGGATAACTCCGAGTTTATCTACAGCTATAGCTCAGAACAGTCGGTTCAGGTGAATCTATCTTACAGCGTACCTTTGACTGCTGAGACCGTGTCGATCAGTGTTTCTGCGACCGATCTTTCCGGTAATATCAGTAATTATGGCCCTGAGCTATTCAGTGCCATTGATGACCCGAAAACGACTGTCAGCGGAACGGTAAGCTATCAGTATGGTTCTGTCACCAGCCCCATTGCAGGTTTTAACGTAACCCTTCAGTTAACCGGTAGCGGCGAAACTTTCAGTACCACAACCGATCGTAACGGCGTATTCAGTATTGCCGATGTACCGACTATTTATGGTGATGTCAGAGCCCAGGTCAGTGGCAATATTGCTGGCTACTCTCAAACTCTATATACGGGATATGCTGCAGCTATAGCCAATGGTGTTACAGAGTTGAGTAACCTGAGCTTTAATTATTACATCTGGAGCTATGACTTCGATAACGATGGTCTACTCAATATTCTGGAAAATAATGCGGGTACCGATTCGTATAATGCGGATACCGATGGTGATCGGCTGAGCGATAATTTTGAGGTACTCAATAGCTTTGACCCGTTAATCGTATCGCTGGAGGCGTATGCGCTGGATACGGATAATGATGGCCTGACCAATCAGCAGGAAATCGATGCGGGCACCAATCCAGGCGTTGCGGACGGTGATCAGGATAATCTGAGTGATTCTCATGAAATCAATATCTCTTTCACCGACCCGGCTAATGCCGATACCGATAACGACGGCCTGACCGATGATTTTGAACTATCACTTGGTACCGATCCGCGCAACAGGGATAGCGATCTGGATAATGTGAATGATCGACAGGAAATCGATAATGGACTGAACCCGCTACTCAGTGATTCGGATAGTGATGGAATGTCTGACGGCTTTGAGTATAACTATGGCCTGCTAAACAGTCCTGCGACTGACGATAATGACAACGATGGGCTGACTAATCTGGCCGAATATCTGGCTGGCACCAGTCCGGTCAATGTGGATACGGATTACGATGGCCTGTCCGATCATGCTGAGGTGGTTAAGTATGGAACCTCAGCGCTGAATGCCGATAGTGATAGCGACAACTTTTACGATGTGACCGAATTGTTTGTTTATCATACCGATCCTGGCTTGTTAGATAATATTTTCAGTGACGAATATCGCTATAACGATGCAGTGCTAAACCCCGGGCTGAGTGAGGGGCCTGGCCTGGCAATTCTGAGTCCACAGATATTTAACATTAGTTATTACGCTTTTAACTTTGGTCCGATGAATGCTTATGTAGATCGGTCAGGCTTACTGGAAAATTTAAAGAGTAGCAATGGCCAGTATCTGGGCTATACCGGACAGTTGTATGTCAATAACAACCGTTACGCGCCTAACGATCAGCTACTGCAGATGACTGACATTGGTCAGGTCTATCTCGGTGCTGCTACCTGGACCGATTCAACCGTTGCTTACCAGCGCTATTACACTGGTGAAGATTTTGTGCGCATATTACATATCATCGAGAACACCTCTGAGCAGAGTCTGCAGACAGAGATTGCGATACGTTCGGGTTACGGTGGATCTAATCGAGACATCCGGGTGCATACTTCGGATGGTAATGAGATCCTGCAAACCGGTGATGATTACATCATCGTCGGTAACCCCTATGCCGCAGCGCTCGACCAGGGCTATATCGTGCATGTGTTTGCGAGCGGTGCGGCCACACAGAGCATCACCAGCGACAGTTATGGCTATAACGGACGGAGTGACTGGCAGACCAGTTACCGAATCAATATGGCTCCTAACAGCAAGCGTATCATTATGCACCTGATCGCCACGGCCGATACCCTGGAACAGGCCCAGATCATCGCGGCTCAACTGCCACTGGATTCCGCGAAAACCTGGGCAGGTATGTCTGATGCGGATAGTGCGCTGGTGGTCAATATGCAACCGGTGAGTCAGATCAATGCCGCGCTGAATCTGCTGGTACCGTCTTTATCGACCTATCAGGAAGGTGATTCGATATTACTCGCGGCCTCAGCAACCCTGGTTGATAGCGTGGATTTTTATATCAATGGCATCAAGCAGTCCAGTTCCAGCGCAGAGCCGCATATCTATGCCCTTAAATTACCGCGTGTAGCCAATGCCGGCAGCAGTCTGACCTTTCAGGTTAAAGGTACAGCGGCGGGTGTAGCCATACAGTCAGCCAGCCAGATCGTGAACTTAAGTGAACGCCCGAAGGCCGATATCACCGGTAGAGTGATGCTCGAGCAGAATGGGGTCTCTGAAGCAGTGAGTGGTGCCAGAGTGACGCTGGATCGTCAGTCCTATTCGGTACTGACGGATGCGGCTGGTTATTTCACGCTTTCTGCTGTCTTTATTGATGAGGCTCTGGAAATCAAGGTGAGTCATGAGCTACGAGGTGAATCCCTGGTATGGGAGCAGCGTGCACTACCGCAGGTAAACGCCGGTATCGTTGATGTTGGAAACCTGCTATTCCATGACGATGATGTGACAACCCTGTATGACGAATCAACCGGTAATGAGTTACAGTTTAAACCGAATAATACTGAGTATCGGTATTATCCCTCAATGGACTTTAGCTTTCACGGGTATCCTGTCGATTATATTTCGATCAGAAAAGACTATGGCTACCTGTCACTGTATGACCGTAATGGATACGCGATTCAATATATTAACGCCTTACCGGTTAATCAATTCAGCTTTCAGAAAATGGCTGGAATCCGGGTGCACGAGTCAGAGGGTTACCTGGCGATTACCTATGACAGTGTTGCTATTGACGGGGTGGCCAATTCGGCGATGACTATGCAGCTGCAATTTCAAAGTACAGGCAATGTAAAAATTCTGTATGGCAGTACTGCGATAGACCTGCGTAATTATATGAACGGTTATCTCGACTTCCAGTTCAGAGGTAATGATTCAGGTAACTATGAATCCGCAAACCTGGACTTTTCAGCTCTGACCAGCGCTGACCCTTACATCATCAAGCCTTATAAAAGGTTCAGTTTAAACGAGTACTTTTATAGCAGTGCAGCGTTTGATCTGATGGGTAATGTGGTTGAGTTCGATTACGACTTTTCCAGCGGATTCCGTATCTGGAGCGAACCATTAACTTCGATTCCAGTACCACTGCAATATTTGCAATAACAACAGCTACCAGATTTTGGAGAAATACATGTTACACAGAATAGTTATCCTTCTATCAATGAGTGTTTTGCTGGTTTCCTGCGACAAGCAGGAAATCGTTGGGGAAGTCAATGGACATGCGATTACGCAGGTCGAGTTTAAGCGTTACCTGGCGTTCAAAAACATTCCTGAAAGCGATGAAAAACGTCGTGCTGCAATACTTAAAGACTATATGCAGCGTGAAGGTTTTGCTTCTGTGATTGAGGGTTCCAAAGATTTTGATGCGGATCTGATTAAAACAGAGGTGAATGAATTCCGAAAACAGTTAGTGATCAATCGTTATTTTGAAAAGTTTCTGAATGGCAAGGTTAACGATGAAGCTATCCAGAATTATTACAACACGCGGGCAGAAGACTTTCAGAGCGAAAAAATAAAAGTCGCGCATATCCTGATCCGTACGCATGACAAGATGAGTTCTGCGGAGCAGCAGGCTGCATTAACCCGCGCACAGGAAGCTTACAGTAAGGCCAGGGCCGGAAAAGATTTCGCTGATGTGGCGATGCAATATTCGGAAGATACGATTTCCTCCAAACAGGGCGGTGAGCTTGGCTGGTTAAGTAAAGGTGCCATAGATCCCGTATTTTCAGCCACAATCTTTGCCGCTAAAGTCGCTGAGATCACCGAGCCGTTTAAATCTGCTTTTGGTTTTCATGTGGTCAAAGTACTGGAAGGATCGCAACTTATTAAAATGCCGTTTGAAAAGGTGAAAGGTGATATCCGTTATCGTCTGCGTCAGCAGGCCAAGCAGGCAGAGATGGATCGCCTGGTAGCCGCCGTTGAGATCAGCTATCAATGAGATTGATAGGCCCCATCTTCATATTTATGTTGCTGGCAACAGGATCTGGCTGCGATCAGAAACCCGCTCAAAGTGACCGTTTGGCTGAGGAGCCAGTACTGGCCAGAGTGGATAAAAGTTTAATTCTGCAGAGTCAGTTTGATGTGATGCTGGAGCGCCTTGCGGCAACAGTGCCACAGCAAAATAAGGCTGAAATCAGTGAGAAAATTTTGCAGGGTATCGTCAGGACACGTGCGCTGGCAGATGTGAGTGAGCAGCAACTGAGTGACGATGAAGTTAAAAACCTGAATGCCAGAGTAAAAATATATAGGGATGAGCTGCTGGTTGAATCCTATATCAGGAGAAACATTAAGGCGCAGCCGGTGAGCGTGGAAATGGTGCAACAGTACTATCAAAGCCATCTCGATGAATATAAAACCAGTGGAAAAATCCATTTTGAATTTCTGGTGACAACAGCCCGTACGTTGGATGATGCCGCGCTAACCAGAGTCATGGATGCCTTCAGCAAAGCAAAAAATATCGACGACTGGAAATCCTATGCAGCTACGCTAAAACAGCTGCAAATGCCGATTGAATATAACGCGGTATCGATGTTACCGGGGTCTATTAATCAGCTTCTGCATGCGGCACTGGGTAAATTGGACGATGCACAGGTGAGTGACCTGGTTTTTGGTGATTTTGTGTATGTGATCAAACTGTTAAAGCGTGAACCCGACAGGGTGAAACCGTTGCATGAAGTGAGTGCTGAAATACGCAGAAAACTGGCACCGCAACAATTGAAGAACATGCTAAGCGAGCATATCGATAAAGCCCTGCAGGGTAAATCTATTGAGTACATGAAGTGATAAGTTATGAATAAGGCTTTTAACCATCCAGGTGTTGGCGCACTGAAACTGTGCTTTGTGCTGTTGTTGTCTCTATTATGCACTAACGCCCATGCGTACGTATTTAGTCCAACCGGCAGTCAGGCCTGCTTTTACGATCAGCCCGGCTATCTGGGTAATGAGACCTGCTTTGCGGTGGGAGAGGTTGCTGCACTGGAACCTGCGAAAGCTAACCTGTTTCAGTCGGTACGGGTGCCGCCGAGCGTTGAAGTGTTTGGCTTTGATTACACCAATTTCACCGGTTACATGGAGATCTATTCATTAGATACCAGTTTACTAACTCAATTACCCAGTCGGCTTGATTCCTTAAAAGTGTATGACGTCTCCACACGTCAATACGATCCACTGGGGTCGAATGCCTGTTTTTATACCCAACCCGACTATCAGGGAGCTGAGTTCTGCTACGGGGTGGGTGAATACGCCCAGCTGGAACGCACCCTGGTGAATTTGTTTCAATCGGTGCGGGTACCACCGAGTGTTGAAGTGTTCGGCTTCGATTACACTAATTTCACTGGTTACATGGAGATCTATTCACTTGATTCTGGTCTACTAACCCAATTACCCCGTCGGCTTGATTCCTTAAAAGTGTACGACGTCTCCACACGTCAATACGATCCGTTGGGGATGAATGCCTGTTTTTATACTCAGCCTGATTTTCAGGGCGCTGAGTTCTGCTACGGAGTGGGTGAATATACACAACTGGAGCGCACACTGGTGAACCTATTTCAATCGGTGCGGGTACCATCGAGTATTGAAGTGTTTGGCTTCGATTACACTAATTTTACCGGTTACATGGAGATCTATTCATTAGATAGCAGTTTACTAACTCAATTACCCAGTCGGCTTGACTCCTTAAAAGTCTACGACGTCTCCACACGGCAATACGATCCGTTGGGGATGAATACCTGTTTTTATACTCAGCCCGATTATCAAGGGGCTGAGTTCTGCTACGGGGTAGGCGAATACGCCCAGCTGGAACGCACCCTGATGAATTTATTCCAGTCGGTGCGGGTACCTCCGAGAGTTGAAGTGTTTGGTTTTGATTACAGTAATTTCACCGGTTTCATGGAGATCTATACGCAGGATACGGGTCTACTGATTAATCTATTGAAAGACATTGGAGCGCTGAAAGTGTATGACGTCTCCACACGTCAATATAACCCGTTAGGAGCAAATGCCTGTTTTTATACTCAGCCTGATTATCGGGGGGCTGAGTTCTGTTACGGGGTGGGCGAATACACTCAACTGGAGCGCACCCTGGTGAATTTATTTCAATCGGTGCGGGTACCGCCGAGTGTTGAAGTATTCGGCTTCGATTACAGTAATTTCACCGGGTTCATGGAGATCTATTCAAGGGATACTGGTCCACTGACTCAATTACTCGGTCGGCTTGACTCCTTAAAAGTGTATGACGTCTCCACTCGCCAATATAACCCGCTGGGAGCGAATGCCTGCTTTTATACCCAACCCGACTATCAGGGTGCAGAATTCTGTTACGGGGTGGGTGAATACACCCAGCTGGAGCGCACCCTGGTGAATTTATTTCAATCGGTGCGGATACCGCCGAGTGTAGAAGTATTTGGTTTCGATTACAGTAATTTTACTGGTTTTATGGAGATCTATCCGAGCGATTCATCTGCTCTGACCCACTTACCCGTTCGGCTTGATTCTTTACGGGTCTACGACGTTTCCGTGCGTCAATATAACCCGCAGGGGATGAATGCCTGCTTTTATACCCAACTTGCTTTTCAGGGGGCTGAGTTCTGCTATGGAGAGGGTGAATATGCCCAGCTGGAACGGACTCTGGGTAATTTATTCCAATCGGTGCGGGTGCCATCGGGGCTTCAGGTATCTGGCTATGATTACAGTAATTTCACAGGCTATATGGAAGTCTATGCACAGGACATGGCGGTTCTGGGACTTCTTACTCAAAAACTCTCATCGGTAAAAGTTACATTATTGGATAGCGATGGTGACGGCGTTGCCGATGTGTATGATGCATTTCCCAATGATCCGACCGAATCAGCAGATCTCGATGGCGATGGCAGCGGGGATAATTCCGACCCCGATATCGATGGCGATGGTATCAGCAATGTCTATGAAATCCAGCTCGGAACCGATCCCGCGAATGCGGCCAGCGTTCCGCCAGATCTCGATGGTGATGGGATTCCGAACACTCTGGATACGGATATGGACGGCGACGGGGTGGCGAATAACCTTGATCTGTTCCCGAGTGACAGTACTGAGTTTAGCGATCTGGATGCTGACGGAATCGGTGATAACAGCGATCCCGATCGTGATGGCGATGGCTTTAGTAATGATCAGGAAGTCGCTGGTGGGAGTAACCCGGATGATAGCAATGATGTGCCGGGAGCCAGTTTACGTGTCTCTTTTTCACTCACCAATCCGGTAGTTTCTGACAGTCAGTTTGTCGATCTGACGGGAACCGCACAGGGCGATATTATCGATCGCGTGTACCTGACTTCCGATCACTTTGCGGGTACGACTTTTTCAGCCATCTATGCGAATGGAAGCTGGTCTGCCAGAGTGGCGCTGAAGGTTGGTGACAATACCATCCGCGCGCATGTCGACGGTAATAACAGCGAGCATGCGCAGGTGGATACCATCATCCAGAGAAGTGAGCCTGCGCCGCTGATATCGATGGTCCTTAGCACCCCGGCTAATAACAGCCTGGTGAATGTCAGTAATATCATCGTGGTGGGCCGTATCAATAGCGAAATTGCGATTGGTTTACCGGTCGTCAACGTGAATAATCGTGTGGCTGACGTCAGCCAGGGAGCCAGTCCGACCGAATTTATATTTCAGGCCGCTGTCGCTCTGCAGCAGGGCAGTAACAGTATTATTGCCAGTGCAGTGGTGGCAGGGCAGGCGTTACAGCAAACCCTGATCATCAGTTATCTACCGCTGGACACACAGGTGTTACCACCCGCAGTCGGTATCCTCTCGCCCCAGCCCGGTAGCACATTCAACACTGACAGCTTTGTTCTTAATGCACAGGTGTTTTCGGATGCAGGGCTTTCTGCCGTCACCGTGAATGGCGAGTCGCTGACTATCACGCCCACCGGCCAGTTCGCTAAAACGCTTAATTTTGCCGGCCAGCCAACGCTGGATGTGGTTATTGTGGCTACCGATAACAGCAATCAGAGCAGTACCTTAACCGCAAGTTATCGTCTGGATACGCAGGCCCCACTGATTCAGCTGGATGTGCTACAGCCTTACCCGGTGGAAAACACGATTAGCGAAAATCCCTATCGGCTGACCGGCACCGTCACGGATGCCAACCTGCTACAACTCACCCTGAATGATCAGGTACTGACACTGAGGCCCGCAGAAGCGCCGAACAGCTACCGTTTTAGTACCAGTCTGGCGCTGCCTGCCGGCCTGCAATCCAGCATCCATTTACGCGCGGTCGATAGTGCCGGGCAAACGACCACGGCAGAATACCTGCTGTTAGCCAGCAGTCTGATTCAGATTGAATGGCTGGCACCGGTTGCCGATAGCCAGATTCTGCTGCAGGGTAGTGCGCAATCGCTCGCGTTGAGCGCCAGATTATCCGATGTGACCGGCATTGGCTCGGTACAGGCACAGATTACAGGCCAGGCTGCAGCACCGGTTACTTTGACACTGGAAAGCGCGATTGCCAGTGGCGAGCTGGTATTACCGGATGTGGCCGGTGAATACACCCTGCAATTGAACGTGCTGGATATCAATAACCAGGTTCTGGCCAGTTCAAGCCGCAGCTTTTCACTGCTACAGGCGCAAACGCTGGCACTCGGTATTGTGAAGATAACACCCCAGGATGAAGCCAGTGATGTGGAACCGAATGACTTTATCGCGGTGTTTTTTAACAAGCCGGTAGATCTCAGCCTGTTATCGATTCAGCTCAACGAAACCGCGCATGGTTTCAGTTACATCGACGTGGATCAGGCCGGTCTCGACGGCATCCATGCCAGAGGTTTTGAGCTGCAGGATGTTAACCGTGACTATGTCGCGGTGCCCGGTGTGTTCTCACTGTTACCCAATAATACGACCGCCGTGTTTTACCCGCAGCGTGATCTGGCCTACAACGCTGATGTCTACGCTACGGTGATCTATAACGGCGAAGAACTCGCCAGAAGACACTTCAGGGTGCGCCCACGTCCAACCTTTATCGAAGGGCTGGTGATCGATAACCTGACCCAGGCAGTGGCCGGCGTAGAAGTGACTATTCCCGCCTTAAACCGCAGCACGACAACCGATAAAGATGGCTCCTATTCGTTTGGCTACGGGGACTCTGCCGATCAAACCCTGGCGCAGGGCAGCTATCAGATCCATGTTAATAGTGGCCTCAGGGATAACCGCTTCGGATCGTATCAGGGCTATATCAATATCCAGAGCGGCAGCCAGAATCAGGTCAAAAATATTATGCTGGCACTGCTCAATAACGATGTCGCTTTCAGTTATCTGAACAGCGGTCTGGCCGCGACGATCAATGGCAATGAAATCAATCTGGATGCAACCCGGGCACGCTATATCTTTAATGATGGGCGCAGCGAAGGTTCGGTTCATCTGCAGTTTCTGCCTTATAGCAGCCTGAAGATCAACTCATTCAAGCTTGATTACACACCGATGTGGGCCTATGCGGCCCAGCCCGCCGGCGTCCGGGTCGAGGGTGATTTGCAGCTTGAATTCGCTCTGCCCCAGTTTCAGGGCTCCTTCGATTATGCACCGCTGGAAGGCGAGATGGTATTACTGTTGGGCAGCAGTGAAGATGGCACCCATCTGCTACCGGCAGGCGTAGGCGAGGCTCTGGCCGGACATCGAATTCGCAGCCTTGGCGAAACCCATTTTAAGCGTCTCGATTACCTCGCTTATGCACGCATTACCCCTGAACTGTATGCCGACCTGAATCGCTACATTGATGGCACTCTGACCCTGCAACAGCTGACACTCAATCTTCAGACCTACAGTTTTGTACCACCTGTGAATGAAGCCGAAGCATTGCAACGTGGCAATGCCTTACTGGATCAAAGATAGCCGAAGATATGATGATTCGATTAACCATGAAAAATACTAGCGCCCTGATGAATCTATACCCGTTTAAATTGCCTGTAGGAACCCGCTTAGTGGGTCTGTCGCTAATGCTTTTAATTCTTCTGCTGGTCAACAGTAGCAACAGCTTTGCCGGTTTTCTACATGGCTATGTATACACCCGTAATGTGGTTGTCAACGCGGCGGGTAACTATACCTGGGGGGAATACAATACCTCGACCGGTGCCTATGTACGTGATATCGGCGAAGCCAGTGGCGATCTGGATCCAAAGAAATGGCGCGTGATGTCGAGTGATGAATACCGCTCCATCGTGCAACAGAAACAGGACCTGCATAAGGCGCAGCCGGATCTACTGCTGATCAGTCGCTCGGCTTATGAAGGTGGCAGTATTCTACTCGCAGACGGCTCGGCGATGACCAAACCGGCACTGGCACAGACTACCGCCTATGTATCGGTGATTCCGCAGTTGCGGCGGTTTATTAATGATCCTGCCAGTTTAATCATTGCCGAGTATCCAATTAATCCGGATATTGCTATCGGTGCAGATATCGTTTCTCTGCTGCATCAGTTCAAGGATAGCGGGGTCGGACAGACGCGCAATGCAAGCACCAACCGGATTGGTTTCAAGGCCGTTTTTGCCAAGGATAAAGCCGGCAATCCAGTACCGATCAGTGAAAACTTTAAAATCTCCGGCAGTAATGAATACGAAGCCGTTGGTCCGATCGGCAATGCCGTTATCGAAGGCTGGCAATCCGGCTCGGTAAGTGGGAATACCGGTAATTTCCAGCTGTACTCCTACGACGTTCCCTGCCCGGGGTTCTCCTATGTGATCGATAGCCCGATATCGGTAGAGTTACGTTACCGCCGGTTTAATCCAAAATCGAGCGGGCATACAGGGCTTTATCTCGACCTTTACCCCTCGTCGGTAACCTGTAATTCGTCTTACTTTATGGTGCCAATACTCGGCCCCTTTCCACTGGGCTGGGAGTTTCATAGTTTTCCAACCGGTCCTATCCAGTTCGCTATCGACCTGTCGGTGTTATCCGGCACGGCACAGCTGAGTGCCGATATCGTGACCCAGAATAATCGGGTCAAACTGTCGGCTAATAAAGTCCCGGTCGCGGATACTACCCGTTATCAGGCGGCAACGCCGGATAATAGCCTGACCGAAACCAGTGGTTACGATTTCGACCGTGACGGTACGCTCGATACCATATTGAAAGGCCATATAGAAACCGATGCGCAGGGCAACAAGGTATTTGCGTCCGCCGCTCCCGACGAATTACAGGGCGTCTGGCTCAGTAGCAGTGGCATCACCCCTCAAACCGGACAACCGAATTTCACCCGCGTAATGGACAGTGCCAGTTTTAAGGATCATACCAATCAGGGGCTGTTATCACAGATTGGGGCCGAAGACCTGCGCAATACGGATATCTATGTGGTGCGGGTATCCGATGGTAAGCTGATTTCGGAGCGCATCGGATTGAATGAATACGAGGCCAACCGTATCAGTGCTTTCGGGGAAGATCGCGCTGCCAGCCAGTTTTTTTACACCATTCAGATGCAGGGCAGTACCGGTGATAAACGATTTTCATTGAATTATTTTGATGACTGGCAATCTGCCAGCGGTATCAATCCTGATCTGCACCAGCGCAAGTCCGATCACCTGCAACCAGGGGATGTGATCCGTATCTACGCGATCAATCGAGCGACTGGTTATATCGGTCATACCGACACCGTCATGAAGGGTGCCGGACAGGAGATTGGTGGCGATTTGAGTTTTCATATCGACCCGATTGTAATGGGGCCGCCAAATCTCAGGATAAGAGCAGAGCGTGGCTATAAAATTGACAAAGGGGCCAGTGCTTCAAAAGATACCATCACCCAGTTGATTGGTTTTGAAGGGGCCAGCCTGACCAGTGATAAAACCGTAACCATCACCACTGAATGGCTGGATCACGATGGGCGACCGATATCCGAATCTCTGGCCGGCGCCGGATATACTGGACGCATAGCGATTTTAAGCGGAAACAAAACCCTGCCCAGCGATAACCAGGGGGTGTATCAGTTTTCGATCGATCCCGGTCGTCGAATTCAGGTCATACAACTGCCCAATGCGTTAACCGACAATGAGCACTTTTATATCCATGTCAGCGGTGAACCGAAAAGTGGTAACCCGCTGTTTGCCGGTAGTACCGATAATGTACGCCTGGGTGAAGCCGATTTCAGCTCTACCGGTCAAAACCCCGGCATCCTCGCAAAGCGACCCGATCACTATGTCCCTTTTCTGGTACCAATATTCGATGAAGCGGCCACCGAGTTACAGACCCAGGCCTATCGATTACTGAAAAAGGCAGATCCGGTAACATTTGGTGAAGCGCCTGAGCCGATATACCGCTGGGTCTATCGACCTGAAATGCAGTTTAGTAGTTATGATTTCAAGGTGAATAAAATCAATCGAAGTCAGGATGCCGATGCAAATGGCACAATTTCCGCAGACGAAACCATTGACGTACTTAATCAGAGTGAGCCAGATATTTCATCAAATTCAGTGATTGAGATTTTGTATGGGTTATCCACCACGGATCTATTGCCGCTGGATTTTTTTAATGCAGGGTTAGAGAAGCAACTGGTGTTTGTGGTCGGAGAACAGGAAGTCAAAGCAACCCTTGGGGCAGGCCAGACGATTAAATTCGATGATTTAAGCCACCTTGAGCTGTTAAACCCAGATGAGTTTTTAACGATTGGTCTGTATGCCAATAACGATATGGGAAACAGTTTGTGGCAACTGGATTTTCAGAAGGTAATTCCTATGTCGGCAGATTTCAATCGTGACGGTAAAATTATTTTCAGCCAGCAGGTCACAGAAAATGGCATTCGTAGCGATTTGAACACGAGCGAAAAACCTTATGTGTTCTGGATCAATAATGACGATGATAAACCTAACGACGAAACGGCTGGTTATGATATTACTGCAAAGTCCGGTTGGTTTGAGTTCGATGGACATGATCCCGATTTTGAAAATGCAAAAATTGATGGTTCAAGAGATCTCATAGACTTTTTCGCAGTAGGTATTGATATACATGATTTTCTCACTAAAACCGAAAACTCAGAAAATTTTACATACCTGTTATTACACGACGATGCTGCCGTTAATGTTGTTTACACCGTCATGAGTAGAGGGGAGGATGCTGGTTCTGGACTGTCATCTGACTACCTCAATAAAATTAATATGATTGATGTTAAGCCTGTTTTCGGTGACTGGCAGAGTAATGGGCTGCTTGCTGAGGTCCCTGTTTATAAAGTAACAGTAGAAGGTATTCAGATTCCAACAGAATTTATTCAACTAATTAAAAATGATAAAAATAAAGGTGTCATATTAGTTGAGGGTAATAAGCAAACGGCTAAGCCGCTTAAAATTAAAATCAAAGATGCTAAGAATACACTGGTAGCCATCGGTAGCTTACCGTTACATATCTATGATGTAACAAAACTATATCGTCAGGCTTCACTCAGGGGCTCGAGTAGAGATGAGTTATCCAGTAAATGGGGAGCGTCTCCAACAGGAATCGCTCCAGATGTAGCCGATTTACTTGCTGGTTTATCGTCTCAAAGTACTGCAATCGAGCCCATCTATCCCGAACTGGACAGGTCGAGACACGTGATCCATGTTCATGGGTTCAACAATGATGAAGGGGCTGCATCGGCATTCCAGGCGGAAACTTTTAAACGCTTATTCCATGCAGGTTCGAATGTATTATTTACCGGTGTTCACTGGCATGGGGATGAAGGTGTCCCTGCAGCAGTGAATTACTGGGACAATGTTGAGAACGCTTTTTATGCGGCTGATGATCTCGCGGCACTGGTTAACGGAATCAGTGGAAATAAAACTATTATTGCGCATAGCCTGGGCAATATGATAGTCGGCAGTGCTATTCAGGATTTTGCTATGGGTTTTGACAAATACATGATGCTAAATCCGGCTGTTGCTCTGGAAGCTTACGAACTAGTAAGCCAGCCGGCGTTAATGCGTAATGTCGACTGGGATAAATTTTATTTTGGTGCGGATTACTCCGCAACTCTTGATACGGAAACCTATACTGATCAGCTTGGAAGACGATTATGGTCGGTAGAATGGCATACTCTGTTTCCAGCTACGGATGAACGACATAAATTGACCTGGCGCGGTAGGTTTTCTACTGTCAGTAGTAGCGCAAATGTCATCCAGTACTATTCGACGGGTGAAGAAGTTTTACAGGCTCCTGTAACCGCAGAGTTTTCCAGTTTAGATCCTGTTACTGACTCAGGCCGTAATGCCTGGAATATCCAGGAAAAAGCAAAAGGTACACATAGCATCGCTGGACTCGCTGGTGGAGGTTCTTCGGCGGGTTGGGGTTTTAATACGACCTGTGAAAAAAATATGATTGACCCCTTACAACAGGAGGTTTGTTATAGCAACGCTTTACATACACATACTAACGCAGAGGTTTTTTATAATAAAACGAGTCAGGAGCTGATTCAGACTCCATTTTTCGATCCGTTTGACAATGCGCAGTTAAGTAATCCTAATGCCACAGAAAGTGAGATTATTCAAAGTTTTCCTCATGATCTGGGTTACGAAATACCAGCGTTGTCATATGCGGCAGGGGGTACAAAGATCCCGTCATTTTTAGCCGCTAATGCAGTTAATATGAATAATCAAATGTCTGATGGCTGGCCTGCTGAAAGAGGGGGACTAGCCTGGCGGCATAGTGATTTCAAAGATATTGCTTATCGTTATACCTATAAACTGTTTGACAATTTAGTTACTAAAGGAGCTCTAAAATGAAGTTATACAGGGTAGTAATTTTAGTATTGATCTCGACTTATTCCGCTGTTGGACTGGCATTACCTACAGCCAGGATAACGATCAGGGTAGTCGATGAAACAGGGCTACCCGTTGCCGGGGCTAATGCCGGTCTGGTACTGGAAGCGCCTAAAAAAAAAGGGGAAGGCTGGGGAACGGATACCAGCTGGGTACCCGGCTTAACCGATGCGGAGGGACTCTTTAGCGGGGAAGGAGAAACCGCATCATACGTCAGTCTATCCGCTAAAAAAGACGGGTATTATGATGTCAGCAGTCATTTTAACGATTTTACCGGTGTCTCTGGATTTTTAGGGTTCAGAAAATATGAACCCTGGAATCCAACAGTAGAAATGATTTTAAAAAAGAAAGTCAATCCTGTCGCCATGTACGCGGTTAATATGTTTGGTACAAAATCGGAGGATTACCCGCAACTACCATTACTGGGACGTTTTGTCGGGTTTGATATAATGGCGAATGACTGGATTGTGCCTTACGGTTTGGGCACCCATGCAGACTTCCTTTTTAAGGTTGATGTGGAACGCGCAATTTCTAACACGGATCACGATGTTACCCTGACTCTCCAGTTTTCTAATAAAGGAGATGGGTTGATAGAATATACGCCCGATATCCGTAAAGGTAAGTCTGGGTTGCGTCTGCCATATCATGCTCCAACTAGCGGCTATGAAGCAGAATTTAATAAAAAATATGACAATGTACCCGGGGTGCTCAAATATTCTGCTGGAGGGAATCCTGAATACGACACAAATTATTTTTTCCGTGTCAGGACCCAGCTGGATAAGGAAGGCCTTGTGACTGGAGGGCTTTATGGGAAAATACATGGAGACATCAGCCTGGGGAATTATGCGTGGTTGCATACTCAAAAACCCTATGTGGTATTTGATTATTATTTGAACCCCAACATCAATGACACGAATATCGAATTCGATCCTGACAAAAATCTGTTCAAAAACCTGCCGGAGCTGCAACAGGTCAAGAACCCATAGAGTTTATCCCAATAGGTCTCAAGGTCTGCTAGATCAGTTTGAACAGTCAGGAGCGAGTCAGTCAGCCATAATTCTTCGTAATCAAGAGGACTTAGCCAATGCAATCTGGATTAACGTTAGCGCAAATATCAATGGGGTCCATCTCGATGGATATGCAGTCTGTAAATATGCTGATCCAGGCCTGATCAGCTCTACTATGGCCGGTCTAATATGAACTTCCAGAGTCGGCCGGACCCCGGCGCAGATTCGCGCCGTCTGCGTCGGGCTTTTACGATTGCACTGTCGTTCGTCGTGCTGCTGTGGTTGGTTAAATTAACAGAGGCTTTTGGCGCGACCGATTTTATTCAGCTTGGAATCTATCCACGCCGTGTAAGCGGACTTATAGGGATACTCTGTGCTCCCTTGATTCACAGCTCTTTCGCCCACCTGTTCGCCAATTCTGCACCCATCCTGGTGATAGGCACCATGCTACTCTACGGCTACCCCCGCGCAGCCAGAGTGCTACTGCCAGTGGTTTATCTCGGTAGTGGTATCGCGGTGTGGTTGTTTGCACGTGAGTCTTATCACATCGGGGCCAGCGGGCTTGCTTTCGGTATGCTGTTGTTTGTGTTTACGGTCGGTGTGCTGCGATGGGACCGGCGCGCGATTGCGCTCTCGCTGGTGGTGTTTTTTCTGTATGGCGGGATGCTGCTGGGGGTTTTACCGGTTGATCAGGATATCTCCTTCGAGTCACATCTAGCGGGTGCACTGCTCGGCTTAGTGCTGGCTTTCCGGCTCAGGCAGCTTGATCCTGCGCCAGCACGTAAGCAGTACAGCTGGGAACGGGAAGAGGAAGAGGCCGACCCGGATTCAGCAATCGATGCTGACGCCGACTCTGATGACGACGAGCCAGAGCACCGCTAGTTCGCTGGGCATCAACACCAGCGACCTTATGCTGCCATCCCGAAGTCGTTTTCCTGCCTGATTTTATCCATCTTTGAGCGGAGTTAATCTGGCCGCAATATAGGCCTTAAAGTCTGCCAGTTCCGTTAGTGCTTCTCGACAGCTCATGCCTTCGCAAATGTAAGCGCACACCGTTTCAGTGTGGGCTTTTTTAACGGCTAATTCCGGTGGTATGCGGGTATCGCCTGGAATGGCGAAACACATTACATCGGGCAGGTAATGCCGGAATACCTGTTGCTGCCAGTCTTGCATGGCCTCGATCTCTCCCCTCAATATAATAATGGTGGCAGGGTGTAGATAGGTGTCGAGCGCGTTGAGTAATGCACTGTGGTACACCGGGTGTTGCTGGATGTCAGGTGCCGCTGCCTGCAGGGTTTTTTCGGCACTTTCCAGGTAGCGCGTATCTCCACATAACAGGCCAAGGGTCTGCAGGGCTGATGCGGCTACGCCATTTCCGGAGGGCATCGCATCATCGGTGAACGATTTGCTGCGCATGATCAACTGTTCGTGATCGCTGCTGGTAAAGTAAAAGCCGCCACGGTCTTTGTCTTCGAACAGATCCAGCATGCAATCGGCGATCTGTTTGCTCCAGTCGAAGAGTTCGTTATCCCATTTGTTCTGTAGCGCATCTATAACCGCCTGCAGTAGATAGGCATAGTCATCGAGGTAGGCATTCAGATGGGCTTTGCCATCCTTGCTGGTCGCCAGTAAACGCTGGTCAACCCAGTGGCACTGGCGCAGATAAGCGAGTGCCTTGTGCGCCGAAGCGGCGTAAGCCGGTTGCTGCAAGGTGCGCGCGGCGAGATTCATCGCGCGAATCATCAGTGCGTTCCATGCTGTCAGAATCTTGTCATCGGTGCCCGGATGAATGCGCTTGATACGCTGCTGATACAGCGTGTTTTTGGCACGGTCCAGCTGTTGCTGAATGTCTGCTGCGGATCGACCCAGGTGCCTGGCCAGTTGCTCGCTATCGACAAAGGTGTGAGGGTACCACTGACCTTCAAAATTGGCGGCTCTATCCAGCCCATAGCTATGGTTGAACAGCTCGGCCTGGTCCTGATCCAGCAGGGCTGTGGTCTGCTCGCCATTCCACACATAGTATTTGCCTTCTTCACCCTCCGAATCGGCATCCTGTGCCGAGTAGTAGCCACCTGCGGGTGCTTGCATTTCTGTCATCACCCAGTCTGCGCTCTGGCGGATCGCGCATGCAAAATAATAGTCCGGCGCGAGTTGTTGTGCCCATACATACAGCGCCAGCAGCTGAGCATTGTCGTATAGCATTTTCTCGAAATGGGGGATCATCCATTGATCATCAAGCAAGCGTACTGTCTCTTATACCT
>FLOH01000607.1_pt1 | contig 71838 bp, 61 predicted proteins | sample 756751 | NCBI WGS metagenome assembly FLOH01 (sample SAMEA4026879, study PRJEB14308) | marine metagenome | biome: coastal water; material: water | depth 74 m
GGTCATTTTGTACTGTAATTCACTAATATCTATATGTTGTTTTGCTGCTTTTTTGTTTATAAAAGTAATGGCCTCATTTGTGGCAATTCGGTACATCCAAGAATACAACTTGCTATCCTCTTTAAATGAATGAATGTTTTTAAAAACTTTTATAAAAGTGTTTTGAAGAACATCATCAGTATCATCATGTGATAAAACAATTTTACGAATATGCCAATACAAACGTTCTTTGTATAAAGACATTAAATCTCGAAAAGCTTGTTCTTGCGTATCAGGGTTTTTAAGTTGCGCAACCAATAATTCTTCGTCTTTCACACGTTTCATTTTGTACTTAGACTTTGAAAGTTACTAAAGGTTTAATTTTAAAACAAAAATTATTTCAAATTCTCAAATTTTCTTTTTGAATAACCAAATAATCGTTCCTCTTTAATAATTTCAGGGATTCCATTAGGAAGCATTTCTTCCCAACCATTTTCCCCATTTGAAATCATTTCTAAAACCGTTTTTGAGTAAACTTCCAATATATCAGGGTTATAATCTTTTATGTCTACAACCTTTCCATTATATTTAAAGAATTTATATAATTCTTTCATACGTGGATGTACCATTAGATTTTCACTCGTTTTAATTTCTCCAGTACTTCTATCTTTAAGAGGGTATAAGTAAACCTTAAGGTCCTTGAAAAATAATTTACCAAAAGCTTCTAAAATTCCACCACTTAGATTACGATAATATTTTTCGTTAAAAATTTGTACAAAATTGTTAACACCCATTGCTAAACCAATACGTTCTTTGGTAAATTCAGATAAGTATTCAACCAACTTGTAATATTCTTGATAATTGGAAATCATCACATTTTGACCTAGAGAACAAAGTAATTCAGCTCTTTCTAAAAAGTCTTTTTCATCAATTTTCCCTTGGGAAATTAAGTTGGTTAATGTAATCTCAAAAATAATTTTAGTATTGTCTTTTTTAACCTTTTTTTCATTTATAAATAGTTGTTCTGCAAGTTTTAGCATGTTCATATTTACTTTAGTTACAGGTCTAAAACTCCCCCGGAGCACTAAAATATTGGCTTTATATAATTGTTGTGCAGGTAATAGGTTATTTCCATCTGGTCCAAACATTACAGCATTGGTCATTCCGTTTTTAACTAATAGTAACTCATTAAACGGTTATCAACATATGAAAAGCGAGGCCCAGAAAAATTAATCATATCAATTTCAAGTTGAACTTCATGTAAGTTATCATATAATGATTTCAACAATTCTTTTGGTTTGTTATTTAAGTAAAACGCTCCATAAATTAAGTTTACACCTAATACACCCAGTGTTTCCTGTTGCAATTTTACGTCAGTTTCTTTAAATCTAACATGTAAAATAATTTCATTATAATCTTCTAATGGATCTAATTGAAATTTTAACCCAACCCAACCATGTCCTTTAAATTTTTTAGCAAAATCTATTGTCGTTACAGTGTTTGCGTATGAAAAGAACATCTTCCCAGGGTGATCTTTTCTATTTAATCTATCTTCTATAAGTTCAATTTCATGATGAAGCATTTTTTTTAATCGTTCTTGAGTAACATAACGCTCATCCTCTTCAATTCCATAAATAGCATCAGAAAAATGTTTGTCATAAGCACTCATTGCTTTGGCAATAGTCCCTGAAGCTCCACCAGATCTAAAAAAGTGACGAACAGTTTCTTGACCAGCCCCTATTTCAGCAAAAGTTCCATAAATATATTTGTTCAAATTAATTTTGAGTGCTTTTGCTTTACTTGAAGGAACATCATGAATTTCTATATCACCTTTTAACTTTAGAGCCATTTTGATTTTTTAGTTTTTGCAAAAGTACTAAAAAATGAGAGTTATTAGATATTGTAAAATAAAGAAGGGTGAGAATTTAATTCTCACCCTTCTTTTATGAATTGTACTTTATAAAGTATTACATATTTTTAAGTTCACTAACTAATTCAGTTAATGCACTCTTAGCATCACCAAAAAGCATTGAAGTTTTTGTGTTGAAGAATAATTCGTTTTTAATACCTGCATAACCAGCATTCATAGTACGTTTATTTACTATAATATGTTTTGCATTTTCTACATCTAAAATAGGCATTCCATAAATTGGACTTGAAGGATCATTATGAGCGGCTGGGTTTACAACATCATTGGCTCCAACTACTAATACCACATCTGTATTAGGGAATTGAGGATTGATGTCATCCATTTCAATTAATTTATCATAATCCACATTACTTTCGGCCAACAAAACATTCATATGTCCTGGCATACGACCAGCAACTGGGTGAATAGCATAAGATACATCAACTCCTTTTTTAGTAAGTAGTAATTCAAGTTCATGAATCACATGTTGCGCTTGTGCAACTGCTAAACCATATCCTGGTACAATTACAACTTTACTCGCATAATTTAATAAAATGGCTGAATCACTTGCAGTAGTTTTTTTGATAGTTCCACCAGATTTTCCACCTGTGATAGCACCTGTAGCAGCATCTCCTCCAAAAGCACCAAAAATTACATTTGTTAAAGATCGGTTCATAGCTTTACACATTACAAAAGTTAATATTAACCCTGCTGAACCTACTAAAATACCACCAACTAACATTACCATATTTCCATATAAAATACCAGTAATTGCAGCAGCAATACCTGTTAAAGAGTTTAATAACGAAATAACCACAGGCATATCTGCTCCTCCAATTGGAGCTACAAATAAATACCCATAAATTAATGAAGCAGCTAATAAAACATAAATTAATATGAAACTATCAGTATTCACTAATACAATATAAGAAGCAAAGGCAACAAGCGCTAAAAATAAAATATTATTAATGAGGTTGTATTTTGGCAATCTTAAATCTTTCATGGAGCCATTTAATTTTGCCCAAGCCACTAAACTTCCTGTAAAAGTGATACTACCAATAATGATAGCAGCTAAAATAGTAGTTATAATAGAAGCTGATGCTTTTGAAGCATCTTCTAAACCAACATTTTTATTAAATTCTACAATTCCAATTAATAAGGCGCTTCCACCTCCAAATCCATTGAATAACGACACCAATTCTGGCATTTTGGTCATTTCAACTTTCATTGCAATAATCCAACCTAATATAGTTCCTACTAAAAGAGCAGCTCCAATTAAAATATAATTTATTGAAGGTACTTCAAAATCATGTAAAAATATAGTTCCAATAATAGCGAGTACCATACCAACAGCAGAAATTAAATTTCCTTTTTTTGCAGTTTCAGGATGTCCCAACAATTTTAAACCTATAACAAATGTTACGGTTGCAATTAAATAGATAATACTTAATAATATATTCATTATTTTTTCTTTTTAAACATTTGTAACATGCGGTCGGTTACGGCAAAACCACCAACAACATTTAAAACTCCTAATACTACGGCAACAAAACCCATACCTAAAGCTAAGTAATCATCTGGTTTAGCTTGTAGCATTACCAATAATGCACCAACTATTACAACGCCGCTTAAAGCGTTAGCACCCGACATTAAAGGTGTGTGTAGTACAGATGGAACATTTTTTATTAATTCTACACCAATAAATATCGCTAAAATGAGGATATATATTAATTCTAAATTACTGCTAATAAATTCTAATAATTCATTCATTTTTATTCAGGTTTAGTTTTTTCTAATTTTTCCTTCGTGTACAATTAAAGTACCATCAGTTATTTCTTCTTCCAATTCCCATTTAAATTCGTTATTTTCATCAGTTAAATGCATTAAAAAATTGTACATATTCTTAGCGTATAATTCACTTGCATTTGTTGAAACGCTTTCGGGAGCCATAGTAGTACCAATAATTTTCACACCATGTTTAATTACAGTCTCCCCCATTTTGCTTAACTCACAGTTACCACCTTGTAAAGCTGCTAAATCAATAATAATGGCACCATTTTTCATTTGTTTTACTTGCTCTTCAGTAATTAATACAGGTGCTTTTCGTCCTGGTACCATGGCAGTTGTAATTACCAAATCTGCATCAAATAGCGATTTGTTAACCGCCTCTTTTTGTCTTTGAGCATAATCTTCTGAAGCTTCTTTAGCGTAACCACCTTCAGATTCTTCACCCGTATTATCTACAGAAATAAATTTCGCACCAAGTGATTCAGCTTGTTCTTTGGTTTCCATTCTAATATCAGTGGCCATTACAACAGCTCCCAAACGTTTTGCAGTTGCAATTGCTTGTAAACCAGCAACGCCAATACCATAAATTAATACTTTTGAAGGAATAATAGTTCCTGCAGCTGTCATCATTAACGGGAAAATTTTAGTCATTTCATTCGCTCCAACAATAACTGCTTTATAACCAGCTAAGTTACTTTGAGAACTAAGAACATCCATATCCTGAGCTCTTGAAATACGAGGCATTGCATCCATTGAAAATGCGGTCACTCCTTTTGAAGCTATTGCTTCAATAAGAGCTGGATTTGATAAATAATACAATTGACTCATTAAAATTTGTCCTTTTTCAACTAATTTTAAGTCTTCTTCATCAAAAGGATTTATTTTTATAAGGATATTTGATTCCTTAAAAATGGCTTCTCTTTTTTTAATGATAACACCAACAGCTTCATAATCTGAATTTTTAAAAGATGAAGTTGTTCCTGCATTTTCTTCAACTGAAACTTCAAAACCTTTAGCGATGAGTAGTTTGGCTATATTTGGTGAAATTGAAACTCGTTTCTCACCTTTTTGGGTTTCTTTCAATATCCCTATTTTCATATATCTATGGTTTTTATGATGTGTAAAATTAAATAAATTATTATTTCATTAAAATTTTTGAGTACCTAAAAGCAGTCTTTTTAGCGGGTTTTAGGTACTCAAATCTATAGTTGAAAGACAAATACCCAAAACAATTGCAATTTGAATGTTATTTAAAAAGCAATTTACAATAGGTGAGTATTTCTTCATGATTTTTTAAAATAATTATGTAAATATAAGTATTAATTCAAGGTTAATAGTTGATTTCAGTCACATTTTTAAGTAACCACTTTTTTTTGTTAAAATTTTAGGATTTAGATAATTATAGATGTGAATTTTTTTAAAACATCTATTTTCATAATTTTATTTATGTCTATATGGATAACAAGTTATAGTTATTTTACCCTACCAATACATTAAAAAATGAACTCTTTGGATGCAATTATTAAAAACTTCATATCAAAAACTAATGGTGCCCAAAGGTTAATTTATAAATTATTTGTTATACTTGTACTCTATCAAATATTAAATGAATATTAAAATTACTTTTTTAGGAACGGGAACTTCTCAAGGAATTCCAGTAATTGCTAGTAATCATCCAGTATGTTTGTCTAATGACAAGAGAGACAAAAGGTTAAGGGTTTCTGTTTTAGTTGAGTGGGATAGTTTTGCATATGTAATTGATTGTGGCCCGGACTTTAGATATCAAATGTTAAGGGCTCATGTTTCAAAAATAAATGGTGTTTTATTTACGCATGAGCATGCGGATCATACCGCTGGTTTAGATGATTTACGTCCGTTTAGTTTTAAGTTAGGAGCTGTTCCTATTTATGCTCATAAGAGAGTTTTAAACTATTTGGCAACGAGGTTTGATTATATTTTTAATGATAGTAACAAATATCCGGGAGCCCCAAGTATTCAACAAAATGAAATTAAAAATGAATCTTTTGTTATTGGAAATTTAGAGGTTATCCCTGTTGAAGTTGAGCATGGTAAACTTGCTGTTTTCGGATTTAGATTTCAAAATATAGCTTATTTAACAGATGTTAAAACTATAACTGAAGTTGAAAAAAAGAAACTTAAAAATTTAGATGTTTTAATTGTAAATGCGGTAAGAATTAAACCTCATCATTCTCATTTAAATTTAGAAGAAGCCCTTATTTTAATTGAAGAGTTAAAACCAAAAAAAGCTTATTTAACACATATAAGTCAATATTTAGGATTTCATGCGGAAGTAGAAAAAACGTTACCTGAAAATGTATTTTTAGCTTATGACCAATTGGTAGTTGAAGTATAATTTAATATCAATCAAACCATTTCTTTTTTTTGATATAATATAAATTAATTAAAGAAATTAAAACCATAATTCCTATTATTATAAAATACCCATAATCATTATTTAATTCTGGAATATTTTTGAAATTCATACCATAAATTCCAGCTAAAAAAGTTAATGGAATAAAGATCACCGAAATAATGGTTAATGTTTTCACTACTTCATTTAATCTATGATTTTGAATATTAAAAATTAAGTTGATGCTACTTTCAAATTGTTGTAAGTTAAAATCAATATCATCAATCATAAAACTTGCTTGCTCTTTTAATTCACTAAAGTAGTGGGATTCAAAATTTTCTAGTTCTAGTTTCTCAATTCGGCTTAGTGCTTCTTTTAAACTGCTGATTGATTTCTTTAGAATAAATAAATTTTTCTTATTATTTTCAATAATTATTGCAAATTCGGGGCTAGGTTTTACTTGTGATAAATCTTTGTGGTTTAAACTTTTTTCAAGTAATTTTTCATAGGCATTAAAGTAATTATCAATAATTGATTCAATAATTCTGTAAAGTAGATAATCAGCTTTTTTTCTTCTAATAATTCCTTTATTATCTCTAATTCGTTCTCTAATATGCTCAAAATAGTCCCCCTTTTTTTCTTGTAGACTCCAAACATAATTTGAAGAAGCAATAAACATCATTTGTTCAAATTGAAAAGATGAATTTATATAATGAAGTGTTTTAAATGTTAAAAAAATGCAATCATCTAATTCAATCACTTTATTTCTATGGTCATCATCAATAATTAAATTCATTAGAAATTCATCAAAATTATTTTGTTGAATTATTTTTCGTGTGAAATCTTGATGTTTAAGTCCATAAATATTTAGCCATTGAATAGAATTTTCATTGTTTTTAAGTATAACTTCATCAATAGAATTAAAAGTTTTCCTAGAAAAATCATTTAAGGAATATTCAATAATAGAAGAATTTTTTAAAAAATCTTCCATTTTTTTTTCTTCTGTGAGGTTATGTGAAGCTGTCATTTTTTTTATTTTAAAAAATTATCATCTGATTAAATATACAAATTTTATTCTTTTAAAGCCTATTCAACTCCATTTTCTCAATGAATTTTTGATTTTTTAATGTTGTAATAGTAACATTTTTATCTAAAATAAGTAATTGAATTTAGCTGTAACCTAATCTAACTCTTGAAGCACTTGTAGTTTCCAATTGTTTTTGTGTAGTAATTTTTAATTTCTGTAACATCTAATGAAATCATAATGCTTTTACACGAATGGAATCTGCTTGATAATTCTTTTACTGTATTGTTATTGTGAAAGGGAATAAGCCTTAATCTTTAGGTTTTTCCCAACTAGTTAAACCTGCTGAAACTACAAACTTCATAACATCACTTGAATTAACATTTAGAGGTTTTATGTTTTCTAAAGGCACAATAAATAATTCCCCAGAAAAATTATACGAATGTGGGAAATAAACAGCTACTTTATCTTTAATTCCTAAGGCTTCTAAATTTTCTTCAGTAATAAAGCCAAGTTTTTCTAAATCAGAATTTAAATTTACTTTTACTAATACGGGTTTATTAAATTTTCTTTCTTTGCCTACAAATGCTGAAAATAAATCGTTAAAGGCTGAATACACAAAGTTTAAAAGCGGTACACTTTCAATAATTTTTTTAAAAACTAATTTTAAAGGATCGGCAATAATTGTTCTTCCAATATAGCCTACAAAAATTAAGAATATTAATAAAGTTAATATACCTAACCCAGGTATTTTAAAACCAAAAAACTTGATTAATTGTTCTTGTAATAAGCCATCCATAAACATAAAAACCGCATATATTATATATGCAGTTATTCCTAAAGGTGCTATATATAAAACCCCTTGTATTAGATAATTAGCGAGTTTTTTCATCATATTGCTTATGGCTTAATTTTATAGTTACTTTCTAATAACATCATATAAATCTTTTCGTCGGTCTTTTAAATTTCTAACAGCACCAAACTGATTTAGTTGTCTTAGTAAATCAATATCAACATCAGCAATTAAAATCATTTCTGTATTTGGAGTAGCTTCAGCTTTGATTCCATTTGCTGGAAAAGCAAAATCACAAGGCGTAAATACCATAGATTGTGCATATTGAATATCCATATTATGCACCTTTGGTAAATTTCCAACACTACCTGCAATTGCAACATAACATTCATTTTCAATAGCTCTTGCCTGAGAACAATTTCTCACTCTTGAAAAACCATTTTGTGTGTCAGTTAAAAATGGAACAAATAAAATGTCCATTCCTTCTTCTGCTAATATTCTACTTAATTCAGGGAATTCAGAATCATAACAAATAAGAATACCTATTTTACCACAATCTGTATCAAAACATTTTAATTCTCTCCCCTTTTGTAGTCCCCAAATTTTTACTTCATCAGGTGTTACATGTAATTTTTCATAACGATCAACGGTTCCATCTCTTCTACATAAATATCCAACATTGTAAAGTTTGCCATCTACAACTTCAGGCATACTGCCGGATATAATATTAATATTATAAGAAATTGATAATTCTGAAAACTTTTTAACGATTTCATCTGTGTGTTCAGCTAGTTTTCTAATAGCTTCAGCTTCAGATAAATGATTGTCTTTAGCCATTAATGGAGCATTGAAAAATTCAGGGAATAGCGCAAAATCTGAACGATATCCAGAAACAGCATCTACAAAATACTCTACTTGATGCATGAGTTCATCCAAATCTTTATATGGGCGCATTTGCCATTGAATTAAACCTAAACGAACCACTTTTTTTATAACGGAAGCTGTTTTAGATTTCTTTTCAAAATAAATGTTATCCCATTCTAAAAGAACTGCATAGCCGTTTGATTCATCATCACCTTCTAAATAGTTTTTAAGCACTCTTGTAGGGTGAAAATCATTTGAAACTTGAAAATTTAGTACAGGATCATGTATTTCTTTTCCTCTAACTTTTGTAATATATTCTTTAGGTGTTAATTTATCTGAATACTTGTAATAATTTGGTATTCTCCCACCAAAAGCGACACCTCTAAGGTTTAAACGTTCACATAATTCTTTTCTATAATCATACATTCTTCGTCCAAGGCGTAAACCTCTATATTCAGGCTTAATAAAAACATCAATACCATAAAGAACATCACCATCAGGTGTGTGTGTGCTAAAAGTATAATTACCAGTTATTTCCTTATAGGAGTGATGATCATCAAAACTATTATAATCAAGAATAAGTGATAAAGCACAACCAGCTATATGATTGTTAATTTTCATAACTACTTGTCCTTCAGGAAATTTATTAATAAGAGCCTCTATTTGTTCTTCTTTCCAATAGGAACCAGGCATATTCGTGTAGGATTCAATCATTGCTTTTTTAAGTTCTTGATAATCTTCAATTTTTAAAAAAGCTAATTCTATATTTTCAATTTCTTCCATTTTGTTTTTGTTTAGGAGCCTTAAGCTTCCATTTTTTTTTAGTTATGCAAATATACATAATATGTAATTTGGAAATTAATTTATATTTTGTATTATTTAATCCATTTGGTGAAGTATTATTAATCAGTTTAATTTCTATGACACTTTAAAACTACTTAGAAAATACTACCTAATGGGTTCATTTAAAAATGATTGTAAATTGATTTTAATGTTTTTTCAATATCACTTTTAATAGTTGAAGTAGATTTTTGATAGTGGTTATTCATATAGCTAAAAATAAGTACGGTGCCTTTTTTGGTGATTAAGTAGCCACTTAAATTATAGTTATTAGATAAGGAGCCAGTTTTAGCAAACACATAAGGTTTTTCATTTCCGTACGAATTTTTTAAGGTACCCGATTCACCTCCAACAGGAAAATAATTCAATAATTTTGGTAAAGATATTTCGTGAAACATTTTGTCTAATAAATAAACAAAATCATTTGGTGAAAATAAATTATACCTAGATAAACCAGAGCCATCAACCCAACGTGGTTTTTGAGGTAAATCTTGTAGGTAATTAGTTAAAGAATACTCTATGGCAGCTTTTACTGAATAGGAATTGGAGACTTCTTTTCCAACTTGAAGCAACAATTGTTCTGCTATAAAATTATCACTTACAACAAGCATTTGTTTGTACAGTTCATTATAACTAATACTTTTTAAAATTTTAAAATCATATTTTTTAGTAGTTGGAATGACTTTAATAGTTTTTTGGATTTGCTCACTTAATAATTCAGCTACAAGTTTATTGGAAGTTATAAATGGGACTTCATTTTCTTTTTTATGACCATTTTGAATATAAAAAATATTTTCAGTGAGCTCTCTGGAAAAGGAAGTTGAGTCTAAAACTGTAATGTTCTGATTAAAATAGGAGGGAGTTGATGTAACTAAACTGTCTTTAATTGAAAATTTTACAATATTCCCATATATGGGGAATAGACTTTTCTCGGGCATATAATAATCCTGATAATCATCCCAAGCCCATCCATTTCCGTAAGGCATATCAACAATACTTTCATCTAATAAGTAAATACTGTCAGTTTCATTTTTTAAAAAATCAATAATTTTAGTGCTTTCAAAACCATAAAGTAATGATGGATCTGCAGTTCCTTTAATGAGTAATGAATCTTTTGCTTTGTAATATTCCAAACCCACAACAGAATCTTGAAGTGTTTTATAGGCTGTATAAAAGGTGAATAATTTTGTGTTTGAAGCAGGTGTAAAATACTTTTTACCGTTGTAATTTATAATTTCTTTTTTTGTTTTTGGGTTGTAGAGTACAAAACCTTTAAAGAAAGAAGATTCTTTGTTACTATGTTTTAGGTTGCTTTTAATTTTATGAGTTGTTCCGCAAGAAGTTAGAATAACCACATTTAATAATAAATACAATAATTTAAATCTGTATTTCAGCATGTTTAGGTGATTATAATTAAAAAATGAAAGTAAATTTAGCGAAAATAATAAGAAATGAATATGAATGAAATAAAAAAAGCCTATCAAAATTTGATAGGCTTCTACATTGAAAAAAGGTAATAAGTATATAATTATATTACTTTTACATTTACTGCGTTTAATCCTTTTTTACCTTCTGTTAATTCGAATTCAACTTCATCACCTTCACGGATTTCATCGATTAAACCAGAAATGTGTACAAAATGTTCTTTGTTTGAACCTTCTTCGCTGATAAATCCAAATCCTTTTGTTTCGTTGAAGAATTTTACTGTTCCTTTACTCATTATATTGATATTAAAAATTATATTAGCTGCAAATGTACTCTTTTATATTATAAATACATAGTATTTTATAATTTATTTTTTTAATTCTATAAAATTATGAATATAGCTCTTTATAATATTGGTCAGCCATTCTTTTACTTGTAAATTCTGGAATTACATCATCTATACTTTTAAAGACAATTTGTTGCCATTTTTTCTGATTGTCGTAATAGGTTGGTAAAACTTCATTTTCTAAAATATCAAATAAGTTTGAACAATCTTCTTCATCTTGTTCCCAAACTGGTCGTTTGTGATCTAATTCAGGTAATACAAAACAGTTTTCTCCATTTTTTTGAAATTCTGGAATCCAACCATCATTTATTGAAAGGTTTACTGAACCATTAAATGCGGCAGTCATACCACTAGTTCCTGATGCTTCACGCGTAATTCTTGGAGTATTTAACCAAATATCAGATCCGCATTTCAATTTTTTTGATAAATCAATTTCATAACCAACCAACACGGCTAAATTTTTAGAATTTTTAGAGTAGTTAACTAAATGATTAAAAATATCAATAGCGTAGTAATCTTTTGGATATGGTTTTCCTGCCCAAATAATTTGAACTGGATATTTTTCATTAGAAAGTAATTTTTCAAATCGTTCTAAATCATATAAAAACATATCGGCTCTTTTGTAACCAGCAAAACGTCTTGCCCAAACAATTGTAAGTACATTTGGATCAAATATTTTTTCTGTTTGGTCTAAAACGATATCAAAAAGTTCAGATTTAAGTACAGATTTTCTTTCCTTAAAAGCTTTAATATTTTTCTTTTGCCAAGCTTTTTTTATTTCTGTATCCTGCCAAAAATTTTGATTTTGTGCATTTGTGATAGGAATTATTTCAGAAATTCCATCAAAATCTTTCCACATATCATTTGAAACAACCGCATGTAATTTGGATACAGCATTAGATCTGTTAGCCATACGAAGTGCAGAAACAGTATAGTTAATCATACCATTATTTACCATTTCTTTTCTTAACTCTTCTTCAGAAAGTGTTCGCCCAAAGAAACCACAACGATTTAAATGACGTGCATCTCTTTCTTCATTTCCTGCTTTTTCTGGGGTATGCGTGGTAAATGCAAACTGTTCTTTTTTAATACCTTGATCTCTTAAATAATAAAATGCAGGCAATGCATGACCTTCATTTAAATGATATTTATCGGCGCCGCCTAAAGCTTCCACAACTTTTGCACCACCAATACCCAAAATAATACTTTGTGAAACACGCGTTAATTCATTGGAATCATATAAATGATTGGTTATTGTTCTTGATAAATGATCGTTGCCCTCAACATCAGTGCTCAATAAATACATTGGTACACAACCAAAAATTTCAGGTTTTAGAATATAAGCTCTTACTTTTACTCCAGGATTATCATGTAAAGGAACTTCAACTTCAATACCTGTATCTTCTAAGAAATTATATGTTTTTTCAATAAAATCGGCTCTTAATGTTTGGTCTTCATTTCTAGCTTGATCATAATAGCCATATTTCCATAGCATTCCAATACCAATCATATTTTGTTTTGATTCATAAGCTGACCTCATATGTGATCCAGCCAAAAATCCTAAACCTCCAGAGTAAATTTTTAAAGCTTGATGAATTCCAAATTCCATACTGAAATAAGCAACCTTTTTATTATATTCTTTTGCTATTTTATAGGGATGATGCCATTTACTATATTCACTCATTTTTTATAAATTTTACATAAGTTGCAAATATAAAAATTACTCAGCATTAAAAGTGTTAGTAATTAACCTATTTATGTTTAATACTGTTTAAATTATAACAGTTTAACATGCTTTTTAATCGGTTTATTTTTTACTTCAGATTAGTATATTGAGAGTTTAGGGGTTGACTACCTAGTGAATTTGCAAATATTTTTCTGAAGTCCCTATTTTAATAATGATTCTTATTTTTTTTATAGGTTGGTTGTACGCGTTTCTGTACTCGTATACTACAAATGCTTTTCAATTAAACATAAAACAAGCGATTTAGGAGTGCTAAATCGCTTGTTTTTAGATTTTTAAATTTGTGATATGATTCAGAATTGAGTTATAGCCCTAAAGTTTAGAAGTTTGGATATAATCCTTTAAAAGATTTTTAACTATTTCAATATCTTTTTCTTTGTTTCTAATAATGCTCATTTGGTCATTATATTCAAAGGCATAGTAATTAATTTCAATAAGGTTGATGTTTTTTCTTTTAAGCACATCTCTTCTTCTTTTGTCGTAAATTTTTCGTTGTTCATCTCTTGAAACTCGGCTAATTGTTTTTACTTCAATTTTGTCAAGAGGAGTCACTTCTTCAGGGCGTTGTTTTTCACGATATTCAATTACCAGATTTAAATTTTCGTAATAACTATCTACAGGAAGTTTAGTTCTGCTTTTTTTATCTTTATGAAAATCTCCTAAAAGAAAGGGGAATCTATGTTGGCGAGAAGCAGTGTCATTCAATAATTCATCACATAAATTTAAAATATAATGCTCATCGCTGTTTGCTCTTTTGCTAATGCCAAGTTGTTTTTTTGATACCGTAGTTGATTCCACTTTAGGTATATATTTAGCACCTTTTCTTACTAAATACCAATAGGTGTTTTTTTCTATTCGCTCTGCATGTACAAAAGGTATTTTATTCAATGTATTTTCTTCATCTAATTTTCTTAAAATTTTTCTGAATGGTAAGCCTTTTTTAATGTCTTTTGTAAAAACACCTGCATTTATTAATGCGGGCATTAAATCTTTAGCAGCAATGAAATCTTCTTTATTTGTATTAAAATATTCGGCTATTACTTCGTTTATTTGCGCTATGTTATCGTTACTCATATTTTGTCTTGTGTTACATGTTAATAATTCTTGCATTAAATCTTGTGCTGATAAAATAGCAAGTAATCTTCCTTTATTTTATGCCTACGGACATTACCATAAAATGGTGTAATTCTTTTTGTTTTCCAGTTTCAGGATTTTTTAGAGTAATACTAAACAAACCATAATTCATTAAATTAGTAGAGCATTATATACTTTAGAAGTTAAGAAAGGTTTTTAAATTGATAAATTGTGTACAAAGATAAGCAATTCAATTAGTTTAGGTATAAAAAAATGTGGGAGTGTCCATTAAATAAAATCATATAAGATTATAGGCAGAAATACATATAATGGAGGTGTTAATAACATAGATGATTTTTTATTTTTATCTGTTTATGTTAATTTTATAATTATAGATTTCTATCTGTATTACAAAAGTTTAAGCTATTTTTTCTATTTTAATAAACCTATCGTTTTAAAATAACCCTTTCTTAGATTCATCATTTTGGACTTGCAACAAAAAGTACAATTTTGTTTTGTAAGTTAAAAGCAACAACAATTTTTTATTCGTTCATAAAATTAATTTAATAGACAACTAAAATGAAAGTATGCGTATACTTTTTTGTTTTTAATATAGAAATTAAATGAAATAATGCATAGCAATTGAATAAAAGATGGCTATTTTTTTTATGAAAGCTATATGTAAAAAAGTTGAAAGATGGGTATTTTTTTATTGAAAGCTATATATCAGTTGTTGTAAAAATAGCCATCAATTCAATTAAAGATATAGTTCTTATTATTTTATAAACTTTATATAGCGAAGAGCTATTAAGCATATAATAAGCTATTTATGAGTGTAAATATACTATTAATTTTGATTATTTACTATTAGAAACGTCCTTTTTTATCAACAAAATATAAAAAGTGATTGCTTCTAAACTATAACTACCATCAATGCTTTATAGGATTTTATTCTACAAACGGGCCTATAAACTAGGTAACAATAAGCAAAAGCAATCCAGTCTGTTTCTAAATATTTTGGTTGAATCCATTTCAAAAAAAATTTATTCAACTAAAACAGGTACTGAAACACTAGAGTTATGCCAGAAAAATCTTGACATTGATTTGATTTTAATGGATGTTGAAATGCCAGGTTTGAATGGTTTAGAAGTTACCAAACAAATTAGAAAATTCAATAAAAATACCATTATAATAGCTCAAACAGCCTTTGCTATGTTAGCTGATGAGGAAAATGCTTTACAAGCAGGGTGTGACGCATATCTTTCTAAACCCATACAAAAGGAAAAATTAGAGAACCTAATTAACAAGTTTTTTTAAATAATGAAAATAGTTAGCAAAAGTGGACTGATTTAAACAATTTCTTAGCAAGCGATAATTATTAAAATCATAAGTTAAATCAATCATAAAATAGAAAAGGTTGATTTAAGTCTATACGAATGTTAAATAAAAAAAGGCAATAAAAATATAGTTAAAATAATTAGTTAATAACTAAGTTTTTTAACTTATTACTTTAAACTAAACTAATATAGTGATGATAATTGTCATTGTATATTTAAGTGTGAATGTTTATTTTAGGATTTACTTAAAACCCCTCATAAAAAATCAAATATTGTTTCATGTTTTTGTTGTTGGATTACTTTAAGTTTTAATTAAAAGTTAAGTTTTGTGAAGAATATAGATGATGAAAAATTGAAATTTTCAGAATTATTATTAAATGGAATAAATTTAATAGTAATTTCTTGTGATAAAAAAGGAAATGTAAATTATGTTTCAAGTGCAACTGAGAAAATTACAGGGTATAGCATTAATAATTTAATAGGTGAACTTTGGTGGAAAAACACCTTTTTTTCAAAGGAGGAAGGTTTAGTTTTTAAAGAGAAAGTATATAATATACTCTCAGGAAAGACCAGCGTAAACTCCAAACCGTATGAAAGAAAATTAAAATGTAAAGATGGTAGTTTTAAATGGATTGAATGGCGAGATTCACTTGCTGAAAACAATATATTTGTTTCTGTAGGTGTTGATATTTCAGATTGGAAAAAAACAGAGGAAATAAAAATCCAATCAGATACTATTATTAATAGTGTTGATTCTATGATTATTGTAAATGACATGGATGGAAATGTTATTTTTGTATCGCCTTCTGTTGAAAAAATGCTTGGGTATACCGTTGAAGAAATTTCTGGGGATAAATGGTGGGAAGTTACGTATGATGATCCTCAGCAGGCTGATAAAGTAAAAAAAGCGATAAGTAACTATGTGTTTTTTTATACAAAAGATTTTACAGACATTTCAAAACGCCAGATTAAAACAAAGAGTGGAGACTATAAATGGATAGAATGGCAATTGTCTAAAGGGGTAAATGGTACATATATTTCTATTGGTACAGACATTACAAATAGAATTACAGAACAAATAGAATTAAAAAAAGCTAAAGAAACCGCAGAAAAGTCATTAAAAGTTAAAGATGAGTTTTTGGCAAATATGAGCCATGAAATTAGAACTCCACTAAATGCAGTTGTAGGTTTTACAGATTTATTGTTAGAAACAGAACTTAGTGTAGAGCAAAGAGAACATTTAGAAACCATGAAAAACTCTGGTGAAATCTTGAACTCTCTAATAAACAATGTGTTGGATCTCGCAAAATTAGATTCAAATAAACTGGAAATCGAAAATATTTCATTTAATCTTCATAAAAATATTTACGAGATAGTGAAATTAATGAGATTAAGAGCAGATGAAAAAGGCATTTCATTATATTTAATTATTGACCCAAATACACCCACGCAAGTTTTTGGAGACCCAACTAGGCTTAGTCAAATTTTGTTAAATTTAATAGGGAATGCCATTAAATTTACAAATGAAGGCTCAGTTACAGTAACAGTAAGACAAGTAGAAGAGTATTCAATAAAATCTAAAATTCATTTTGAAATATTAGATACAGGTATTGGAATAGTGTCAAATAAAATAAATACAGTTTTTGGTGCTTTTACCCAGGCAAAAAGTGATACTTCTCGAATATATGGAGGTACTGGTTTAGGATTGGCTATTGTAAAAAAATTGGTAAAACTTTTAAATGGAGATATCAGTGTTAAAAGTGAGTTTGGACAAGGAAGTGTTTTTGATTTAAATCTATCATTTAAAAAAGATAAAACAATTATTTCTTCAGCAGAAATAGAAAATAGAACACCTAAAGATGTTCAACTAGGGTTGAAAATTTTATTAGTTGAGGATAATAAAACAAATCAGATATTAGCAAAAACAAGATTAGAAAGATGGGGTTGTACTGTTGCTATAGCAAATAATGGAATTGAAGGTGTTAAAAAGGTTCAGTATAACATGTATGATATTATTTTAATGGATATTCAAATGCCAATAATGGATGGTTATGAGGCTGCAAAAATCATTAAAAATGATCTTTCTAAAAAAACTTCTCAAATTCCAATAATAGCAATGACTGCTTATACTTCAAAAAATGATATTCAGAGAGCGTTAGATGTTGGTATGAATGATTATATTTTTAAACCATTTAAAACAAACGATTTATTTTCATTATTATTGAAGTATAGCGGGTCTAAAAACAATATCATTGAAAATGAGGTGAGAATTGTTGAAGAAAAAAAAGAACTACTGAATGAAGAAAAATATACGGATCTCAAATATTTAAAAGAAGAAACACTAAATGAAAGTGCCATATTAAAATTATTGATAGAGCAATTTTTAAATGATTTAGATGATTTTTTAACTATTTTAGATTTAGGATTGGAAGATAAAAACTGGGATTTATTACATGGAGCAACTCATAAAATAAAGCCAAGCGTAAGTATGTTTGGAATTTCAAAACTAGATCCTATTATACATGAATTAACCAACAGGTTTCGCAACAAAGTTAAATTAGATGAAATAGACGACCTCATAAAATCTTGTATAGAAATTATAAGCTATGTTAAGGTTGAATTGCAAACCGAACTAAAATTAATAATAAATGAGTAGCAAGAAAAAAATAGTATTGGCTGAAGACAACTCAACTCTTTCTTTATTATTGAAATTTAGATTAGAAAAAGAAGGATATGAGCTATTAATAGCTGAAGACGGGAAAAAAGCCATTGAATTAATTGAGGCACATAGTCCACATTTAATTTTGTCAGATATAATGATGCCTTACATTAGTGGATTAGAAGTTATAAGTCACGTTAGAAATAAATTAAAAATGCAAATCCCTATCATTGTTTTTTCATCTGCAGGGCAAGAAGAAATGGTATTAAAAGCTTTTAATTTAGGTGCAAATGATTTTATGGGGAAGCCTTTTAGTCCTAATGAATTAGTAATTAGAGTAAAAAGATTACTGAGTTTTTAATTTAATTTTTTTTGACTCTGTAAAATTCTATATGATTGATTTACAATACTATACCGAATATTTTTGGGGATTACCAATACTTATTAAAGTTGTTTGGTTAATTAGCGGTGTTTTATTTGTAGTTATTTTAACACTTATAGCTTATTTAAAATTTTTAAGAAGTCATTTAAGGGAAAATGAAAAAATACTAAAGAAATATCAAAAGGAATATGAAGAAAATTTAATTAATTATTTATATGCCGGCGATAATGAAAATGAAATAAGTGAAGCGCAAAGACTTCTTATTAATAAGATGAAAATTTGTGTTGCAGATAAGTTTAAACGCAATATTCTTATTTCTGTAATGTCTAAATTAATAAATGATATTTCAGGAGAAATGGCACACTCAATTCAAAAATTTTATTTTGAAACAGGACTTGTAAATTATGCATTATACAAATTAAAGGGGCGAAAATGGGATGATATAGCTTCTGGAATTAAAGAACTTACTCAATTTGAAGTGAAAGAAGCTCATAATGAAATAGTTAAATACTTGAAGCATCCTAACTTAGAAGTTAGAAATGAAGCGCAATTATATTTAGTTAGTTTGTTTCAGTTTAAAGGATTAGTATTTTTAGATAAGTTAAAAACACCTTTGTCAGAATGGGGTCAAATTCAATTATTGGAAATTCTTCAAAAATTTGATAATCAGGAAATACCAAATATTCGGCCTTGGTTGCAATCAAAAAATAATTCGGTAGTGCAATTTTCTTTAAAACTGGTTAAAATTTATAATCAGTTTGATGTAAAAGATATATTATTAGAATTGTTATCTCATGAAAATAAAGAAATAAGAGTAGATACAATACAAGTATTAAGTTACTTTCAGGATACGGAGTGTAAACATTTTTTAAAAACAAACTTTATCACTAGCAGTGAAGAAGTACAAATTGAATTTTTTAGGATGTTAGAAATAACGGCAGATACTGCTGATGAAGCTTTTATTTTAGAAAATGTTGCTCATACTAATTTTGAAATAAAATTAGCTGCATTAAAAATTTTAAAAGCTATAAACATAGAAATATTTAATGAAGTAAAATTAGAAACGACAGATTTACAGGCTGTTGAGGTTGTTAAATTTATTGAAGCCAATTAATTATGGATAGCAGCACCGTAAGAATAATTCTACTTATAATACATTTTTTGTTCTTAATATATGCTTTTACGGTTATAGTTTCTTATATATTTTTAGCAGTTATTTCAGCAATTGAAACCAGTGAATATTTAAAAAGAAATAGTTTTGTAAATTATAGTGAAATACTTTCTTCAACAGTTTCTCCATCTATTTCAATTATTGCACCAGCTTATAATGAAAGTTTAAATATTATTGAAAATGTTAGATCTTTATTATCAAGTCATTATGTAAATTACGATGTAATTATTGTGAATGATGGAAGTAAAGACGATAGTTTAGAAAAATTGATTGAGGCATATGATTTAATTGAAATAAATTATCTTATTAATAATCAGGTAAAAACAAAACCACTACGTAGAGGTGTTTTTAAATCTACAAACCCAGCATTCGAAAAATTAATTGTAGTTGATAAACAAAACGGAGGAAAAGCCGATGCACTAAATTGTGGTTTAAATATAAGCAAAAGTGATTATGTTGCCTGTATAGATGTAGATTGTTTATTATTAGAAGATGCACTTCAAAAAATGATTAAGCCATTTTTAGAAGTAACAGATATAAAAGTAATTGCTTCAGGAGGAGTTATTAGAATTGCCAATTCTTGTATTATAAAAGAAGGTAAATTAATGGATGTTAATTTGCCAAGTAAATTTATTGAGATTGCTCAAATTCTAGAGTATTTAAGATCATTTTTATTAGGTAGAATGGCTTGGAGCAGGTTAAATGGTTTGTTGGTAATTTCTGGCGCTTTTGGTGTTTTTGATAAAAAAATAGCATTGGAAGTTGGCGGATATGATACTAATACTGTTGGTGAAGATATGGAGATTATTGTTAGAATGAGACGGTATATGGAAGAAAAAGAAGAGAAATATAAAGTAGCATACATTCCCGATCCGCTTTGTTGGACAGAAGCTCCAGATAATTATAAAATTTTAATTTCTCAACGAAATAGATGGACCAGAGGAACTATTGAGGTGCTTAAACTACATCGTAAAATTGGTTTTAACCCTAAATATAAACTATTAGGAATGCTAAGTTATCCGTATTGGTTTTTTTATGAAAGATTAGCGCCCATTATTGAAGTAATTGGGATTCTTTATTTTTTAATTTTAATTGCGCTTCAAAATGTGAAATGGGATTATGCATTTGCCTTTTTTTTAATGGCTTATTTATTTTCAGTTACATTTACTATTATCGCTATATTTTCTGAAGAGCTTTCTTTTCATCAATATAAAAAAAGGGTATAGGATTTAGATTGATATTAGTAACACTGCTTGAGCCTTTTTTATTGCATCCTTTTATTTTGTATGCTGCAATTAGAGGTAATATAGATTACTACTTTAACAAAAAGTTGAAATGGGGAGAAATGACAAGAAAAGGGTTGTCTAAAACCGAAACTAATAAATAATTTAACTTATGAAAATAAAGTACTCAGCTAAACAATTAATAAATTACACTTTCCTTATTACATCGTTAATTGTTACTTTTTGGTTTATAAGTTTGTTTGACGTTTTTATGACAATTTCAAGAGGTATTAAAGTACCTAATATTGGTATTGTTATTTTTTACAAATTGCTAAATGATTTTTGGACAAGTATTATAATTGGTATTTTTCTATTCCCTTTAAATTGGATTTTAACTGTATTATTTAAAAAATACGGCCATTTAATTGTTCAAATTTTATTAGGAATATTGGTGTTAATTCAATTCTCATTGGTAAAATACAGTGCAACAACACTATTAAATTTAGGCGCCGACTTGTTAGGGTATTCTTTTAATGACATTACACTTACAGTATCCTCGTCAGAGTCTTTGTCCGTTCTTTATTTTGTTCCTTTTATAATAGCTATGTCAATCTTGTTTGCAGTAAATCAGGTTTTTACAAAGTATATTTCTAAACGATCTTTAATAGCTAGTTTATTTATTTCTGTATTGATTTTTGGAGGGCTTAAATTGGTATTGTCACAATCTTCAGAAAACGTTTATCGGAATAAATTAAATTATTTAGTTTCAGATATTTTAAAATTTAAGTATGAACAATACGAACTAAATTCATACAATTTATCTAATACAAGTAATTATCCCCTTTTAAAATCTTTTTCTGAAACAAAAGATGTACTATCACCTTTTTTTATTATTAATGAAGAAAAACCGAATATTGTATTTATTATTGTTGAAGGTTTAGGTGCTGAATTTGTTGGTAAAAATGCATATAGCGGATTTACACCTTTTTTAGATTCTTTAATTCCCCAATCATTGTATTTTGAGAATTTTGTAAGTACAGCCGGAAGAACTTTTGGCGTTTTGCCATCTTTATTAGGATCTCTTCCTTATGGTGAAAAGGGATTTATGGAATTACAAAAAATACCGTCACATATATCTTTAATTAGTGTTTTAAAAGCAAATGGATATACTACTTCATTTTATACAGGTGATCCATCAAGTTTTGATAGAAAAATAAATTTTTTAGAGTATAATAACATTGATGTTATTATTGATGAAGATAAGTTTGGACCAGATTTTGAAAAAACACAAGCCAATTCTGGAGGTTTCTCATGGGGTTATCCTGATGCTGAAATTTTCAAAAAAGTAGCATCTGTTTTGAATCCTGAAAAACAGCCAAGGTTAGATATTATTATGACTTTAACAAACCATGAACCTTTTGATTTTCCTTCAAAAGAGATTTATAAAATTAAAGTAGATAGTATTTTAAATGCAAAAAATAGCTCAAATGATTTTATAGAAGTAGTAAAATCTTATGAGGATATTTTTGCCAGTATTTTATACACAGATACAGCCATAAAAAATTTTCTAAATAATTACAAAGAACGACCTGAATTTGCCAATACAATTTTTGTAATAACAGGAGATCACAGATTAATACCAATCAATCAAAAAGATAAGTTGTGTAGGTTTCATGTACCATTTTTTATTTACAGCCCTTTATTAAAAGAACCAAAAAAATTCAAATCTGTTTCTTCTCATTTAGATGTAACACCAAGTTTACTTTCATTTTTAATGAATAATTATAAGTTTAATAAATTAGACCAAACAGCTTGGATGAGCCAAGGTTTAGACACCGCTCAACAATTTAGAAATATTCATAAAATACCACTAATGAGGTATAAAGGAAGCATCAATGATTATATTTATAAAGAATATTTATTATCTGATGGTGAATTATATAAAATAAATGAAAATTTTGGAATCAATAAGGTTATAGAAAAAGAACTTTTTAAACACATTGCAGATTCTTTAATGGAATTTAAAAAATTGAATCGCTATACCATTCAAAATAATAGGATTTTTCCTGATTCACTAAATATTTACAGGAATTTGGTTATTGAATTTTCAGAAGAAGAACTAGCAATACTTAAAAACCTAACACGTAATTTAACTTTTGACCAATGTTTTAATTTGGCAAGAGAAACTGCTTTTAATAAAGATTATAAAAAAGCACGTTTGTTGTGTGATTATATTATAAATGAACTCCCCAATCATGCAGATGCCAGAACGCTTAAAGGAAGAACTTTAGCTTGGGAAGGTAAGTATAAAGAAGCTGAAGTTGAATTGTTAAGCGTAGTTAAAAGAGCTCCGTTTTATTATGATAGTTATTTGGCAATGCTAGATTTGTATTGGTGGTCTAATCAAGATGAAAAATCTATAGAAATTGCACAAAAAGCATTTAACAATGAATTGAAAGATGGTAATATAAGCTTTAAGTTAGCCAAAGCTTATATGCGGATGGATAACAATTTGAAATCTGAGCAAATAATGGATAGCTTGGTGAAAATTTATCCAGAGAACCTAGAATATATAACCTTTAAACAATCCTTAAAATAGCATGTTAAAGTCTGTATTTAAATTAACTTCAATAGCAATTATGCTAATAAGTAGCACCCTTTTTTCTCAGCAAAAAAGTTTTAATGGCGATCCTGATCTTGCTTTTGAAACCGCACGAAAAATGGCTTTTGATGGGCAACGAAAACAAGCTCAAGATACTTTATTGTTACTTTTAACAAAGTACCCAGATTACCATGATATTCGCGACTTTTTAGCGAGTACCTATTCTTGGGATGGAAATTATGAAAGTGCAAGAAAAGAATTTAAGTATGTTTTGCAAAAAGATTCAGATAGACAAACAACTTGGGTGGCAGCTATAAATAATGATTTATGGGCCGAAGTTCCTTTTTCTGCATTAAAAATGTCAAATGAAGCATTAACTTATTTCCCAAATAATGAAGAGCTTGTGCTCTTAAAAGCCAGAGCTGAAGCAAATTCTAAAAACCCAAAAGAAGCATTAATTACAGTAGATGCTCTTTTAGTAAGCAACCCAAACAACCAAAAAGCTATTGAATATAAAGAGAGTTTAACACAAAAATTAAGATTTAATTCAATTGGAATTAATTATAATATAGATTTGTATTCGGAAGTCTTTGACCCTATGCAGTATTATACTTTAAATTATAGTAGGGCAACTAAATTTGGAAGCATTACTGCTAAAGTAAATTTTAACAGAAGGTTTCAGGATAACGGTTTTCAATTTGAAATTGATATGTATCCGCGAATAATGAAAGGTTTATATGCTTATCTAAATGTAGGATTTTCAGATTCATATCTTTTTCCAAAATCTAGATTTGGAGCAGAATTATACAAATCATTACCTCATAGTTTTGAAGCTTCTTTAGGAATTAGAACTTTAAAATATAGTTCAACTACAAATATTTTTACTGGCTCAGTAGGTTGGTATACTGGGAACAGTTATTTTTCTTTGAGACCTTATGTTACACCAGGAGATGCTGGTTCTAGTATTTCAGGAGCACTCACCTATAGGTTGTACCGAAGCAATGCTGATAATTATTTTGAAATTTCGGCCGGAATGGGTTACTCGCCTGATGAATACGAGCAGTTTTATGAGGGGACTATTGAAAATAAAAAAGTAAATTTTGAATCTCAAAAAATGAAGTTCGGGTATTATTTTACATCAAAAGATAGTAAAAATGCTTGGGGGACTCAGGCAGGAATTACACATCAAGAAATTACTTTTGATCAAGGGAATTACTTTTGGATTTATTCATTAGGTGTATCTTATAAACTAAAATTTAAATAAATGAATAGTTGATGTAACGCATCAATGTAAGTTGGCTAATTTTAATAATTTTTTACGCTGAATTATCTAATAAAAGCAGGTAAATAGTTAGTGAAAAGTTGACGGATTTAGACAATTTTATTTATAATAATTGTAACTACTTTTTATAATTCATAAAATTTAAAGTTTTTGAAAATATGCTTTATAAAATTATGTAGATTATTCCACTTTTTTTAGGATGATAATTATTAAAATAAGGGTATTTGTATACATTTCTCCAAAAATAAAAAAGGACTTAAGTTAAATGCTTAAGTCCTTTATTTTAATGTGTTTAAGTTTAAAATGGAAATGAGATCTGCAAATTATAAATTGTTAATTTTTTTTATAAAATCTAACTAATTGATAAACATAACTCTTATGTTTTTAATAATTAGAAACTTTGTTATCTTGCTCCAACCAATGATATAGAAGAAATTGTATCTCCCATACCAACCAAAGTTATAGGCTTGTCAATTAAAATTGTTGGAACTGCAATAAGATCATATTTGTAATGGCTTACAATTCCAGTTTCCATTAATGTTTTGGTATCACTATCAGCTTCAACTAAATTAGATAAAGCTTGTAATTCATTTAAACCAACATCAGAAACTTCTAAATCTTTTGCCCAAAGTAGCGTTTCATAATCGTCAATTGCACCAGTTCCTGCTTTTGCAGCTGCAATTACAGCAGCAAGTTGCATGCCATCCAAGTTTTGTTTTGGAGTTACTTTAAATGATTTTTGCTGAAGAGTCACATATAATCCAAACATATGCAATTGAAGGCGTGGACAATTAGTGTATTCAGCTATTTTTTGCATTCCTTTGAATAGGTTTACACTATTTGTATTTTCAATACATTCTTTGGCTAAATCATCTTCACCAATAACCTCTAATATATCAATTAATTCACGTTCATTAAAGCCTAAACTATCTACTTTAGTAGCTAAGTTGTCTAACAAATTTTTTCTAATAATAACATCTTGTGTAGAAGCCATTTCTAAGTGTAAAACGTGATTCTTATTACTGTTTACCCACTTTTCTAGAGTCTTTATAGAGGCATCAATTCTGTCGGTTCCCAGCGTTTTGTCAGACAGTTCTTGTTGTAACATTTGATAACCAGAAAGAATAATATAATCGTAGTTGATACTTTCATTAGAAAGGCAACTAGCAAAAGTTTCGTCAATATGTAATATAAAGTTTAAAGGATCATAAGTAGCGATAAATCGATTGGATTTAGGACACGTAAATGCTGTTCCGTCAACCGTAATTATGTCTCCTTTATCAAATTCAATAATCCAGTGAATTAATGGAATATCGTTAGATCTTTTAATATTCTTAGCTTTATTTACTGTTCCATTTTCATCTACAGAAACCAAATTTGGTAAATCTAGAAATAAACTTGCTTGTTCTTCACCTAAAGAAGCACAGTGAACAAATACATTATTAACACCGCAAACAGCCATTACATTAGCAACAATTCCACCTTGGCCGCCCATTTGTAATTTGTCATAACCCAAATTGTTTTGAAGCCATTGAAATATTTCTTTATCTTCAATTAACCATTCTTCAGCAATACCCTTAGTGAAACATTTTAAGAGTCCTCTAAAAGCATCTTCTTTGGTGTTAATAGTTGTTATATTTTTAGAAAGTATTTCTTTTTGGTCTATTTTAAAATCATGAATCAGCTTTTCTATATCTTTTCCTGATAATTTAATAACAGCATCAATATTTGCATTGAAAGCACTTATCAGCCCGTTTATTTTAGACATTTTAGCTAACTGATCTGGGGCTGTTTTATAATTTTGAAGCCATTGCTTTTTGATTTCTTTTGTCATCGTCATAATCTTGTTTTCTTTAATAATAGTTCTTTAAAAATAAATTTCATTTTCAAGGAATTTTGACTTGCGAAAGTAGTTTATTCGAAAGTTAGAATATATGACATTTATTAGGGAATTTTAAAATGATAAGACGTGGGAATTTTGTAAGGAGAAAATAAGATACTTCCTTAAAAATAGATTATTTAGCTATAAAACCTTCAATTGAAAAAGAGTTACTAACTGTTTTTGAAAATATTTACAGATTAAATTAGTAATGAAGTAAAACTCATTGCTTCAAAATATCTTTTTTTAATAGTCTATAATTCTTCCGAATAAAAAGGGTAATCAGTATATCCTTTTTCACCAGTATCTGAATAAAATGTATTAACATCCCAATTAGCTAAAGCTGCATTTTTTTCAAATCTTTCTGCTAAATCAGGATTTGAAATAAATAATTTACCATAAGCTACCAAATCAGCTAAACCTTCTTTAATAATAGTATTCCCTTTTTCCTGATTGAAATTGTTATTTATAATAAGGGTTCCGTTATACAATGGGCGAAAATGTTTTGCTATATTTTGTACCGCATATGATACCTTAGAAACATCAGTAAAAGGTTCTGAAAGATGTACATAAGTAATGTTATAATTGTTTAATTTTTTTATGACATATTCAAATAATGGAATGGTTTCTTCATCAACATCAATACCATGTATATTGTGCATAGAAGGGTTAAACCGAACACCAATGCGGTTTTGAGGGAAAACTTGGCTAATTTCATCTAAAACTTCAAAGAAAAAGCGCGTTCTATTTTCAATGTTACCTCCATATTCGTCTTTTCTTTGGTTGGAACATTTATTAAAAAATTGATGAAATAAGTATCCATTAGAAGAATGAATTTCTAAACCATCAAACCCTGCTTTTTTTGCATTTATTGCTGCTTGTTTAAATTCTTCAACGGTGGTTTCTATATCACCTAAAGTCATTTCTTTTGGTGTAACAGTATCCTTAAAACCGTTAGGAGTGAAAGATTTTGAGTTTGGATTGATGGCGCTTGGTGCTAAGGGTAACGCTCCATTGTGAAAATCTGGATGCGAAACTCTGCCAACATGCCATAATTGAATAAATATTTTACCTCCTTTTTTATGAACGGAATCTGTTACACTTTTCCATCCTTCTACTTGAGCTTCGGAATAAATTCCGGGAGTGTTTACATAGCCAACTGCTTGTTTTGAAACCTGTGAACCTTCAGTAATTATAAGTCCTGCAGTAGCTCTTTGTGTATAATACTTTACTTGTAAATTGGTAGGAGTATTTTCATTATTGTTGCATCTAGAACGAGTCATAGGAGCAATTACTAATCTATTTTTTAAAAGTAAATCTCCCATTTTATAAGGAGTTAAAAGTGGTTGAATTTTTGTCATAATTTTTTTAATTAACTTCATGTAAAGTTAATTAATATCATTTGAAATATAAGTTTTAAGAGTTTAAAAATTATTTTATCAGTTAGAAAATGAGGTACAATTATATTATAAATGTAAATTTCAATTAAGAATTAACGTACATAAAAATATAGGTTTTGGATAAATTTACTCAAGTAGTTCCTCACACAAAATAAAAAAGGAATTAAGTTAAACGCCTAAATTTTGAAAATGTTGAATTACTAATGAAGTAAAACTTATTGCTTCAAATTAGCTTTGGCAATTTCTATGTTTGTCAAAATTTCATTTCTTAATTTTAAGATCCTTGTTTTTTTATCAGGTTTCATGAGTGTGTAGAAATGAAAAACTCTTATAAATCTTTTAACTTCTGTCCAATAATACATAGCTATATAACCTGAAATTATAAAGGTGAATATAACAATCCATGAATTCCATAAATCAATATTTAAATAGTTTCCAATTAGTTTTATTTCTAACCAATAAAATAAAGGAAATATAAAAAGGCCAGCTATCATTTGAGTGGGCGTTTTGTACTCAATATCTAGTTTTAAAGTTTTAAAAATAACAGAAGGTAAAATATATGGAATATAATTAGAAATTAGTCCAAATAAATAAATTGGGGCTAATAATGCAAATTTCCCCATATAATTTATAAAAACGAAATAACTATTTTTTTTAAGAAACCGATCTGTAAAAAAACCAGGTGTTAAATTTTCTTCATTTAGAAGGTCAAAAAAAAGATGAACTTTTATTTCAGTATCAGCATAGAGTTTGTAATTGTTTTCACGAAGTAATTTAAGCGATTTTGAAATTTGTGCTCTTGAGGCTAATGACTGTTTTGGGTCTAAATGTAAACCTGATTTAGGTTCATTAAAAGTGGTATAAAATTTATGACTTTTAAGTAAAAATTGTTCCTGTACTTTGTTAGAAGTGGTTGGAATGTATTTTTCAAGTTTTTGACGAATAGTATCTGTAAGTTTTAAAACACCTTTAATTTCATCTTCTAAATAAGTTTGTTCATAATCTTCTAATAAAATAGGTTCACTTATAGTTACTGAAACCATACTTCTAAATTGAATAGAGTCTGAATAATCTAAGGAAATAGGTAGTATTTTTAAGTTGCCATTAAGGTTCTTTACAGATTGGTAGCTTAGTGCAATTCTAGCTGTTCCTGTTTTAATTTCACGAAGCTTAAGTTCATAATAACTATTGCCTTCAGGGAAGATAAGAATTGTTCCGTTTTTGTCTAAATACTCATGACATTTTGAGAAAGAGTGGTTGTTGTCTGGTTTTACACCAGGTTTAATGTCTTTTTTTCTAAAAACAGGAATGACATGAAAGTAGCTTAATATGCGTGCAAAAAATGAATTAGAAAATAACCCCGCATTTCCTAAAAAACCAATTTGTTGTTTCATTAAAGAAGCAATAATTAATGGATCCATAAAAGTGTTGGGGTGATTTGCCACAACAATTAAAGGGCCATTATTGAGTAAATTCTTTTCGCCTGAAACTACTATTTCCTTAAAAAAGAAGAAGAGTGCTACTTTTATGATTTGTTTGAAGAAACGATAAATCATTCCATATTTTTTTTAAGATTTGCATATTGAAGTAAAACAAAACCACCAATAAAAAAGATAGACATAAAAAGCATGCTATTTCGCATACTACCAGTAAATTGGTCAATTAATCCATAAGATAATGATCCAATTACAATGGCTAGTTTTTCGGTAATATCATAAAAGCTAAAAAATGAAGCTGTATCTTTAGTATCTGAAGGAATTAGCTTTGAATAAGTTGATCTTGAAATAGATTGTATTCCTCCCATAACAAATCCTAAAAAAGCTGCCAACGTATAAAAAGAAATCTTGTCTTTTAGAAAATACCCAGCAATACAAATAAAAATCCAAATTATTAAGGTGGTACTAATTGCAAACCCGTTGCCTCTTAAATTAGATAAAAATGCAAAAAAGTAAGCGCCTGCTATGGCTATTACTTGTATAATAAGGACTACAATAATCATTTCATCAGGGCCCAAACCAATCTCTTTATCTGCAAAAAGTGGAGCTAACAACAATACTGTCTGCACACCCATACTGAAAAGAAAAAATGAAGACAGAAAACGGTTCATTACAAATTTAGATTTCACAACTTTAAATACTTTTTTTAATTCCTTAGTTCCGTTTCCTAAAATATTCCAGGTGATTTTTTTTCGTTCACCTCTATCTTTTAAATAATGAAAAGAAATTTGCGAAAATCCCATCCACCAAATTCCAACTAAAATAAATCCGAATCGAGTTGCAGAACTTCCATTTTCAAAACCAAATAATTCATATTTTTGATATAACAGCAAGTTTACAATCAATAAAATAACGCTTCCAATATATCCCATAGAAAACCCTTTGGCACTTACTTTATCCATAAATTCATTAGAAGTAATCTCGGGTAAAAAACCATTATAAAAAACCAATGATCCTGCATAACCAATACTTGCTAAAACGGAACATGCAATACCGTATTCAACATTTTCTCCCGTAAAAAAATAGAGGCCAATACAAGATAATGAACCTAAATAAGTGAAAAATTGCATAAATCGTTTTTTTAAACCTCCAAAATCTGCAATTCCAGATAAAATAGGTGAAATAAAAACAATGACTAAAAAGGAAAATGATATTGCAAAAGAATAAAGTACGGAGTTCTTAATGGTTAAATTAAAAAACTGAACCATTTCACCTCCATAAACATCTTGTGTTGTAGTTAAATAGTAAATTGGAAATATTGCCGTAGTTACTATAAGATTATAAACTGAATTGGCCCAATCAAATGAAGCCCAAGCATTTATCAATTTTTTATTGTTTTTTTCTAACATGAGGATTGTCTTGGTTGATTATTTTTTAGTTCAATAGTTGACCAATATACTTAAATAATTGCAAGTTTAGAATTTAGAACCCTCTATAATAGCATTCTAAATTCTAAACATTGGTTTGGGCTATTTATCTTCAAGAATTATTTCATTATTTTCAATATAACTTTTATCGCGTGTATTTTTTTGCACTGCAATAGACGCATATAAACTTAAAAGGTATGACATTCCATAAAACCCTTTTTCACTTAGAAGTAAATCAGCATTCCATAAACCAATAATCAAAAGCAAAATTGCACTTAGTGCTGAAAACCAGCTAATTCCATAATACAAATCGGTAACTTGGAGTCCTTCTAATCTGTCTCGTACACTTTTTTGAACTGATATTGCTGAAAACAAGCCAAATAGTAAAATGGTAAAATAATAACCTCTTTCATTTAGTTGCATATCAGAATTCCAAAGCCCAATACAATAGGAAATGATACCTGCAAAAAGTACTATCCATGATGCTCCAATAAAAGCAGGGGTTGGTTTTTGATCAAATTCTTTAAATAGTTTTTTTGATGCAGATTTAGATCCGGATTTTGATTGTTTTTCTTGAGTGGTATCACTGTTAAAATTGTAGTCCATAATTATAAATTTAGTTGTTAAATATTTTATTCTATGGGGTAAATTTGCGGTATTTAATTCCACTATTAAAATCAATATTTTAATAATACTTACGATTAAATATATAAAATATCCTTAATATTGTTTTATATAAGTTATATTTGATGAATATAACTTACGATATAAATGAGTATTATTCATTCAATAATTGCAACCTTATCTAAAGAAGAAAAGAAAGAGTTTGTACGTAATCTTAAATTACGAAACAAAAGAAGTGATACCAAGAATATAGAATTATTTAAGCTTTTAAGTACTTCTAACCAAACAAATGGTTTAGATATTTTGCTGTATGGTAAACCTTCAAAAGGAGCTTATCATGCGCTGTGTAAACGCTTGCACGATTCCTTAATAGATTTTATTGCTACTAAGAGTTTTGATAAAGAGTCATCAGAGGAAATGAGTGCATTAAAATTAGTGATGGCTAGTCGAATTTTTTTTAAGCAAGACCAAACATATATTGCTTTTAAAACGTTGGCAAAGTCAGAGTTAATTGCAGTTAAATATTCTTTATTTAGTATTTTAAATGAAATTTATCACACTCAAATACTACATGCACATTTAAATAGTGCATTAAATTTGGAACAAATAATAGGGAAGTGGCAGGCCAATAAATTAGATATTCATCAAGAAGATAATTTAAATTTATTTTATGCCAGTATTCAAGCAGAGTTGAATGAAAGTAACCCCAAAGTTGCAGATATTATTAATAGAAATTTACAATTATTTAATATCTCAATTTCGAAAAATTTAAGTTATCAGTCCCTTTTCAAGATTTTGCAAATAAGTAATCAGGTGGCTCATATTACCAGAGATTATTACGCCATTTTCCCATTTATTGAGGAAGCTTGTCGAAAAATTGAAACTTCAGAAAGATCTTCAAGTCAACATTTATTTGACCACTTGCAGATTTTGTATTATTTGGCAAATACTTATTTTAGAATTAAAAATTTGAAGGAAGCAGAGAAGTATCTTTTAGCTATGCTAACGAATATGCATTTAGAAAATAAAAAGTATTATGCTGTTTTTTATCCGCAATATGCTGTAATAGAAAATTTATTGCTTATTTATACAGGGAAAAATGAAGAAGCGATTAAAAATATAAAAATATTTAATTTTGAAAAGTACAAAAACAAACAAGCTAGTACTCTTGATTTAAAATTAACCTTTGTTGTATCCTTGTTTTTAAATGAGAATTTTAAAGAAGCTTTAAAAGTTTATCAGGATTTTTATCATAACGATCAATGGTATATTAATAAAATTGGATATATCTGGGTTATTCAAAAAAATCTAATTGAAATATTGCTACTTATAGAATTGGATTATTTTGAGTTAGTAGAGTCTCGATTAAATGGTTTTAGAAAAAAATATACAGCACATCTTAAGGAGCATAATGAAACAATTGTTTTAGAGTTTTTAAAATTAATTACAATTTATTATTTTAAAACCGAGGATATTTATGCTGAAGCATTTATTAAAAAAGTTGATGCGTTGTTACTCAAAAAAAGAAAGGAAACTGATGTTTTTACGATAAGTTTTTATGCTTGGTTGAAGGCTAAAATTGAAAAGAAAGAATTATATAAAACAAATTTCTTATTTGTAAGTATGTGATAAAAATAAATATTTAGAGTTTCGAGTTGTTAAAATTTTAAATTTTATAATAAAAAACTAAGTGATTTGCTTGTTTTGTTATTATAGTTTGGTACTACATTAAGAAAACGAATTTAATTCATAAATATAGTCGTCCAATTTCTCTATGCTTTCTATGTTGTTTTTCAGGTATGAATTTAAAATACGTTTTACATCATTATTATCTTTTTGAGTTGTAATGTTATCAAAATAATCATTTACTGTTGTTTCTTTGCTTTTACTTATATACCCAAAACCTTTATAAATTCCATTTAATACTAATACAATTGAATGCTCTTTATTAGTTCTGCCAGTTTCTTTAATTACAAAGTTTTCAGTATTAAATTTTACAGAAGCTATAGCTTTCTGTACTCTTTCATTGTAAGTTATAGCATCCTCTTCATTTCTACAAATACCTTTGCATTGTTTTATTTGATAATGAAAACAATCGCTTACATTTGATTGCAAATGACAATATTTTGGACATAATTCAAACTCTTCACATAATTTTTCTAAAAAAATTCTACATTCAGTTTCGTTGTAAAATTTCATTAAGGGTTTTGCAATTAATTTTAATCGATTGTAAGCTAAATGAACAACACCATCTCTGTCTTCATAATTAAATAAGCCAATACTTTCACTTGCTCTTCTTTGTGAACGATTGAATTTTGGATATATTTTTTTTATTTCAGACGACTCCATTAATAAAGCTACCAATTCACTACCAGTTTCAACAAAAGTAACATTGCTAGTTTCTAAACACATAGTAACTTCTTTTTTTGCTTTATCATAAAAATGACTTAGCACTCGTTGCTTTATGTTATTTGCTTTTCCAACATAAATAATTTCATCTTTATTATTTTTAAAATAATACACTCCGGTTTTTATTGAAAGATTATCAATTATTTCTTTAGGTAATAATGGAGGTAAAATAGCTTGTTTAGAATTTGGATTTAAAAATGAGTTAAAAACTATTTGATCTTTATCTAGTAGTACTAATTTTTTAAATAAAATAGTCGTTGCTTCTGCGTCACCTTTAGCCCTATGTCTATCTTTAATTATAATATTTTTTGTGGTGCAAAGTGCACCTAAACTATATGATTTTAAACCAGGAATTAGTTTTATAGATAACCGAACAGTGCATAATTTTTTTCGTTTAAAATCAAATCCTAAATCTTTAAATTCTTTATGAATAATATTGTAATCGAAGTTTACATTGTGCGCTACAAATATGGTGTCTTTAGTTATTTCGGCAACTTTTTTTGCAATTTCATAAAACTTTGGAGCATTGCCAACCATTGCATTGGTAATACCTGTTAAATTAGTTATAAATGGTGGTATTACACACTCAGGGTTAACAAGTGTGGTATATTGATCTATCACTTTTTCTCCATCAAAAACAAAAATGGAAATTTCAGTTATTCTGTTGCTGTGCCCTGTGGTTTCTATATCTACTATTGAATACACTATTTATAAATTTTTTCTAATTCTTTCAATTCAACACCTAATTGTGTAAGCATACTTGCAATACTGCTTAATTTTAGTTCGTGCTCTTCATATTCTTGGGTATTAATACTACAGGTAAATTCCCATAATTCTAAAACTTCATCTATAGGAACATAATATGGATCGTATCTTTTGTTATCAGAAACCATTAATAGCATTCCATGTTCTTCAATCTTATTAAAAACTCGTTTATAAACAATACCATCATTTAACGTAAGAACAATATATGTTCTGCCATCTTTTATAGAGCTAACATCTTCAATAAAACGAGCAATAATATAAGACCCACTTTTTACTGGTAACATGGAGTCACCTTTTATAGGGAAAGCTCTATGTGTACCCGTTGGTAAAAAAGGTAATTTTATTTTATTTAAATGTTCTATATATTCAGGGTCAGAATATCCTCTTAAATAACCAGCAGATGCTTCCACTGGGATAATTTCAATTAAATCTTCATTAGCTCCATCAACAGTAATAGGAAATAGCACTCTTTTGTTTCCAATTTCAATAAATGAAACATCTTTAGCCTTTGACAAATCGTTTTTAATTAATAGATCAATTGGAATTTTAAAATATTCAGATAAATCAACTAAAAAATCAATAGGCGGCACAGCTCTATTCTCTTCGTAAGAACTTATGCGTGAACGAGATACTTTTAAATCTTCTGCAAATTGTTCTTGGGTTAATCCTTTTAAGATTCTAATATGTTTTATATTATTTGCTAAATAAATCATAATGCTAAATTTGTGAGCAATGTCTGCTAATATTTTGAGCTAAGTTAATAAAAAATATCAAACCAAAAATTTTATTTCAAAAGAGAGTTTGATATTTATGAATATGAGGCAAATGGAATGGATTCATTGAATAATCTTGGGGTTAATTAAAAAATTTCTATTTAAAGCAAAGCGGAATGAATGGTTCTTTAAATTTGAATTGAGAGTTGAAACTCAAAAACTAGTTGAAACGTAATGAATTTTAACGATAACTACTATTAGTAATACTTATAAATTAAACGGTTATAAATCAAACACATTGATGCATTTAAAAAAATTAATGTTTTTTACTTTTTTAATAATATATAATTTTCAATATCCCTATTATCCCAATCATCTAATACGCCGCTTTCATAAGTGCAAGTAATTTCAGAATTAGAAATATACTTAAAATCATAAATGTCTTTATTAATTGACAAATGCAGAATAGTTATTTTATAATTAGTATTTGTAATTTGCTCAGTGGCACTTAAATATGTGGTACTTATAGCATTTATTCTTTAGTTATAACTTATTCCATTAGTAATAAAATCATTTTGGGTAAATCTAAAGTCCTTTAAAACCTTTGTGCCATAAATATTTACATATTCACCTGCCCATTCTCCTTGAATCCAAATAGGTGGAGTAAAATACGTGTCATTTCTAATGGGAGAGCCATCAAAGATTCCACTAACATCAACTGAACAAGATATCAAAAATAGGAGAGCCATAATTATTAAACCTAACCTTTTCATGTTATTAGTTTTTAAACTTGATGATTAAAGTTAGATATTTAGTTGGAATATAACAATGATGATTATCACTAATTAAGATGATGACTATCAACCTATCAGGTGCAAAGCGTAAATCAATCAGTATACGAAAACATACTTTGCTCATCATTATTCTTACTTGGAAAGAGGAACCAATGAAAATACTAATGGACTTATTAGAAGATACCTCCCAAAAGGAACTGATTTTAATTATATTAATAAAAAATGCAGTAAATTATACAAGAAAAACTCAATAATAGCTCCTGAAAAATCGATATTTAAGATTAACTGAATTAAATTAAAAAAACATGCTACAACAACTCATAAAATTTATGCTTATTTTTAAACTAAATAATGAACCAACAAATATTTAACAAACAAGTTGCTACGTCCGAAAAATCTCCAATTTTCTAGTCGCACAAATCTTAATACTAATCCTTTGACTAAAATTATGACAAAAATATTGCTTCAAATAATATTCCTGATTGGATTTTGCATTTCAAGTTATTCTCAAAAATCTGAAATGAGTAATGCTTTTAAAAATAAAGAATTTGAAAAAGTTATTCAATTAGGTAAACAACTCATCGAATCTGAACCAAATGATTTTGATGGACTTTTGGGAATTGGGAAAGCATATAATATCTTGAATGAATTTAATAAAGCAATTCCTTTTTTAGAAAATGCAAGAAATTGTTCTGAAAATGATTGGCAATTTGCTTGGTCGAATATTGAATTAATGGAATCAAATTTCGCCATTGGAAATATAGAAAAAGCCAATAAATTCTATAAAAAATCTTTAGAATACAATGGAACTAAAAACTCAGCAAAAAAGTTAAACGGTTTAGCTTTATTGTTTGGTTTTCACAACTTTTACGAAAGTTGGGAAACATTAGAAACTGATAATATTACTTTTCATTTTCAAAATGGAACATCAATTATTAACAAAGAAATTTTTATTAATGAAAGAGAAGAAGCATTTTTAAATATCAATACTTTTTTTTCATCTGATTTACCTAAAAAAATTGATTTCTTTGTTTGGAAATCAAATGATGAAGCAATTAAAATTTTAAATAATTCATTAGGCTTTACAAATCCAAAATATTGCATTTCTCACAATAGAGACACTCAAACAAAAGGACACGAAATAACTCACAATATTTCTTTTTGGTTTGATAATACAAATAATAGAAATAGACTCATTAATGAAGGAATTGGAGTGTATTTTGACCAAACAAATTCAAATAGAACTCAAAATGCGAAAAATACTTTACAAAGTAAAAAAATAGATATAAAAGAGATTTGGCTAAATGCAAACCAATGCTCGGAAGAAATATTATATCCAATAGCTGGCGCTTTTGTTGAAAACCTTGTTTTAATTGACAAAGAAAAGTTTCTTGAACTATGTAAAAATCAAACTTATGAAAATGCTGAACTGATTTATGGAAAAGAATTAGAAAAAATTATATTAGATTTTAATATTAAACTAAACAAATAACTGTTTACAACAACTCATAAAATATTTAAACTAAATACAAACCAACAAACATTCAATAAACGATTTGCTACGTCCGAAAAATCTCCAATTTTCTAGTCGCAAAAATATTAATATCAACCCGTTGCCTTTAATTGCTGAAAAATTTCACAAGAAGATTTGAAAGATAAAAAACATTTATACTAGAGAAAAAAAAGACATAAACTCTTATCCTATTCCATTCAAAAAATACTATTTTCCTTTCATTAATGCAAGGAAATCTGGCTCCTTTTGTAGGCAATTAAGATCAGGGTCATGTTTGAGATAGTTATAATTTTCAAATCCATTTTCCATTGCTTTTTTAAGATTTTCAATTGCAGCTGGTTTATCATCAATTAATGCATAAAAACAAGCGGCATTATAAACAATAATTGGGTCATTTGGATTTTGTTCAATTCCTTTTTGCATTTCTTTTTTTGCTTCCTCTAATCGACCTAGTCTTTTTAATGTAAAGGCATAAAACTGGTGAGCACGAGAGTCATCAGGGTGATGTAGCAAATAGGTGGGGTAAAATAATTCCGCCCGTTCAATAATTTCCTGAAGATTTTTTTCATCATGTAATGTTTCATAGGCCATCTGCAAATCACCATATGGAGAATGAAAATCTTCATTAAGTTCTAATACTTTTTTAAAATCAAATACAGCCTCAGCATCTCTTTCCATAACTCTATATAGTCGACCCCTAACCCAATAGGCGAAAAAATTATCTGGATCAAAGGCAATTGCCTTTTCAGTGGCTATCAATGCTTCTTTTGGTAAATTTTTATTATAATAAACCAGCCCCAAAGAACTATACGCTTCAGATGAGGTAGGATCATAGATTAGTGCTTTTAATGATGATTCTTCTGCTTTTTTAATCCATTTGAGATTCTTATCATGTGTTTCATATAATAAAGCACAAGCCTCAGCCATTCCAGCATATGCAGCAGCATATTTTGGATCAAAATCTATAGCATTTTGAAAAAGATCAATCGCTAAAAGGAGATAGGTTTTGGTATACCTAAAAAGAAATTCGCGAGCTCTTAAGTTAGCATCATGTGCCTCACTATTCATGGTTGCTCTTTTTCCAAGTGCTACTTTTTCTTTAGGAGTAAGTTTTAATTGCAATGACTTTACAATCTTCTTCGCTACCTGTTCTTGAATACCAAAAACATCCTCAATTTTGCCGTGATAAATCTTTGCCCAAAGTTGAGCATCCTTTTCAACATCAATTAACGCTGTTGATATTTTTAAATCATGCTTCAGCTTACGCACAGTGCCTTGTAAAAGGAAATTTGCATTCAATTCTTGACCCAAGGAAACTATATCCAACTCAGAATCTCTATACCGCATAGAAGTGCTTCGTGAAGCAATGTCAAGCTCTTTAATTCCAGACAAACGAATAATGATTTCTTCTGTCAACCCATCACTAAAATAATTACTATCATTATCTGAGCTGAGGTTTTGGAAGGGTAAGACTACAAGTTTTTTATTGTCATTATTAAGTTGATGTTTAGGTTGTTCTGCATTTAATTTATTTTTCTCAATATTTTTATTTTTTTTAATTCCTTTTGCCGATAATTGATATACCCAAGCAAAAACTAAACTAACAGGAAAGCCAATAATCAATATGAAAATCAAGGTTTTCATTAAATATTTTGGCGCATTGAAGGCTGGAAGAACAATGGAAGATACCTGAGCAATTACCCATGCCACTACTAAATAGGTTATCGCTGTGCTAAATACATTACGTCTTTTAAGCTCTGCTATGTATTTTTTAAAATTCACTTTAACTTGGCCTTCATTTTATTAAAAAAATCTAATGCTTCCAACTATTATTTTACCAAGATTGGAGAGACTTGAAACAACATAAGGGGGCATAGACTGGAAAAGGAGTATCTTAAATTATCAGCTTAATTCATATTTAAAGATAAGAAAAATTTATCGAACTATGTATTAAGAAATACTAAATAATTCTATATTATTAGAATTAGAAAGCTGATTCTTAATGTTGGACCAAAATATTTTAAACTTTTAAAAATGATTTAAACAAAATGACAAAGAAGCAATTAAAAGGTAATAACGGATATAATTCATTGCTAGGTTTGGTAACAGTCCGACAAACATTCTGTATATTTAACCTAATTTCTAAGCATGAATATCCTTGCGGATAAACACTCACGAAATTATAACCCTAAACTATTGTGTTTAATACAAAAAAAGAAAAATGACACTTGAAAATTTAGGATATAATGCTGATTTAGAACAATACCGTAAAGACAACAATCTAGAATCTTTCAATATTGGTCGCATTATATCTGAACACAAAGATAGGTACGTAGTTAAGACAGATGCAACAGAATTTGATTCTGAACTCATAGGTAATTTAAGATTTACTGCTGAAAATCGCTATGACTTACCAGCAGTTGGAGATTGGGTTGCTATTTCTGAATATAATGAGAATAAAGCTTTAATTCATTCCATTTATCCGAGGCATTCTATAATTGAAAGACAAGCTGTTGGAAAATCTGGACAGGTACAAATAATTGCAACAAATATTGATTATGGTTTAATTGTTCAATCGGTTAATAGAGACTTCAATATAAATAGATTAGAAAGATATTTGACAATCTGTAATGCTTCTAAAGTAAAACCTATTATCATTCTTAGTAAAATTGATTTAATTAATGAATTTACGTTAAATGAACTTCTTGCTAAAATTAAAGATCGAATTAAAGATGTTCCATTAATTGCTATTAGCAATCAATCTCACATTGGATTAGATAAATTAACTTCTATTTTTAACAATGGGAAAACTTATTGTTTACTTGGTTCTTCAGGTGTTGGAAAGTCAACACTTTTAAACAATATAACAGGGAAAGAATTTATGAATACTAGTGCAATAAGTCAAGGCATAGATAGAGGAAAACACATCACTAGCCACAGAGAGTTAATAGTTTTGGAAAATGGAGGTATTTTAATTGACAATCCAGGAATGAGAGAAGTCGGCATCACTGATTCTAATGTTGGACTTGAGGTTACGTTTGATGACATTGTAAAGTTATCTTACAATTGTAAATTCAAAAACTGCACACATATTATTGAAAAGGGTTGTGCCATATTAGAAGCTGTTTACAATGGAAGTATTGATTCCGATTCTTACTCAAACTTTCAAAAAATGGAAAGAGAAAAAGCTCATTTTGAATCAAACGTGGAGGAAAAGAAAAAGAAAGATAAAAATTTTGGTAAGATGATTAGAGAAGTTAAAAAACAAAGAAAGAATAATAAATATTAAGCACAACAATGTATGGATATTGCACAAACCTACAAACATTAAGAAAAAACATTGCTACGTCGTACAAATCTTACAAAATCATGTTGTCGGAAAACACTGAGGATCAACCAAATAAATAACTAACAATCACAATAAAATATAAGTTACAGAAATGATAAATGGCTTAAATACAAACGAGGTAAAGCAAAGACTCTCCTCTTTTGGTTACAACGAATTACCTTCCGAAAAACCTAAAAATGTTATTGGTATTGCTATGGAAGTAGTAAAAGAGCCTATGTTTTTACTTCTTATTACTTGTGGGTTTTTATATATTATTTTGGGAGATATAAATGAAGGATTAATTCTTTTGTCAACTATTTTCATTATTATTTTCATTACATTTTATCAATATCAAAAAACTGAAAAAGCATTAAATGCACTTAAAAATCTATCTTCTCCCAGAGCATTAGTTATTCGAGACGGGCAAGAAATAAGGATTGCAGGACGGGAAGTAGTACCAGATGATATTGTTATTTTAAACGAAGGCGACAGAATTCCTGCCGATGGAATTTTGGTTGATACATTAAATCTTACTGTAGATGAATCTATATTAACAGGTGAATCTGTTCCTGTCTTAAAATCTGTTCAGAAAGATGTTAATAATGCACTTGGGTTAGTATATAGCGGAACACTTGTGATACAGGGTAAAGGATATGTTAAAATACTTTCGACAGGAATTCATACGGAGTTTGGGAAAATTGGACGTTCATTATTAAGTATTGAACAGCAAGAAACCCGTATGCAGAAAGAAATGAAATCCCTTATTCGAAATTTGTTTTTTTTGGGAGCTATTATTAGTGTGGTAGTTGTTGTAGCTTTTTATTTTGTAAGAGGCAATTTTATTCATTCACTATTAAATGGTCTTGCTACTGCAATGGCTATACTTCCTGAAGAGTTTCCTGTAGTACTTACCGTCTTTCTCTCTTTAGGTGCTTGGCGTTTATCAAAGAAAAATATATTAACAAGAAAGCCTTCGGCTATTGAAACACTCGGTTCTGCAACAGTTTTATGCAGTGATAAAACAGGAACTATTACACAAAATAAAATGGAAGTTGGTATTGTGTATAATGGGAATGAAACATTCTCGAAAAATACATTTTTTGACAATCAAAACCACATTTCTAAACTTTTGAATTTTGCGCATTTGGCTTCACAAGTAAATTCTATAGATCCTATGGAAAAAGCTTTTGAAAACGCAAACCAAATAGTAAATAAGCATTTAGACACTTCATTACAATTGCTTAAAGAATACCCATTAAGTAAATCACTAATGGCAATGACCAGAGTGTTAAAGAATAATGCAAATAATAAAATGATAGTAGCAACTAAAGGTGCGCCTGAAATCATTTTTAAATTATGTAAATTAAACAATCAAGACACCGAAAAATATTTAAGCATTGTTGAGTCTTTTGCTGAAAAAGGATACAGAGTAATTGCTGTTGCAAATTCAACATTAGAATCTGCTGTTTTGCCAGATTTACAAATTGATTTTGAGTTACAATTTCAAGGGTTAATTGGTTTGGAAGACCCTATTCGTCCCGAAGTCCCACAAGCTATCAAAGAATGTAATGATGCTGGTGTAAAAGTGATTATGATTACAGGCGATTTTCCTACCACAGCCAGAAGTATTGCACAACAAATAGGCATGAAGGTTGATGGAGAATTAATGACTGGCAGCGAATTAAATAAATTAAATGATGATGAATTTAGAAATAGAATTTCTAACATAAATATTTTTGCACGCGTTGTTCCCGAACAAAAACTCCGAATAGTAAGAGCTCTACAAGCTAACAATGAAATTGTTGCAATGACAGGCGATGGTGTAAATGATGCTCCTGCATTAAAAGCAGCCAATATTGGAATAGCAATGGGTAATAAAGGAACAGATGTAGCTAGAGAAGCGTCTTCTCTGGTTTTATTAGATGATAACTTTGCTTCTATTGTATCAGCAATACGTTTAGGAAGAAAAATATTTGACAATCTTCAAAAAGCAATGTCCTATATTATAGCCATCCATATTCCGATAATTGGATTAACGTTGTTGCCTGCTTTTTTCTCCTCATTACCAATACTATTAATGCCTTTACATATTGTTCTATTGGAATTAATAATTGACCCTGTTTGTTCCGTAGCTTTTGAACACGAAGAAGAGGAAAAAAATATAATGAACAGAGATCCCAGAAATCCACAAGAAAAGTTTTTTGGAGGGAATAAAATTTTTGCAAGTGTATTACAAGGGGTACTCCTTTTGGGAATGACAATAACAATTTACTTTCTTTCCATTCATGAAGGACATACAAACGAAGAGGTAAGAGCAATCGCATTTTCTTCATTAATTATAGGTAATATATTTCTAATTCTTACAAATCTTTCCAAATCAAGAAACTTTATTAAAGTTATTACAGAAAGAAATTGGGCTGTGTGGATTATTCTTTCAATAGCTATTATTATGTTGTTGCTTATTATTTCCATTCCATTTTTACAACAAATTTTCAGCTTCGAATTCCCAGGTTATAAACACTTTGCTTCATCGCTAATTGGTGCAAGTTCCATTTTACTAATTCTCGAAACAGTAAAATATTTGAAGAATAGAAAAACATTCAAAACTCATAAATATGCTAGCCGCTAAAAATGACTAAAAAAATGCTTAATTCAATAAAATAGAATGGTTTTAAAATATAAAAATACTAATTTTAAACATTGGAAAAATACGGTTTCAAAACCGTAAATTTCCTTAACCTAAACATTTAGAAACAATAAATTGAGAAATATTGATGGTAAAAAATCAATTAAGTTGATTCCAGAGCAATATAAATCGTATGAGGAATATAGAGAATATGTAGGAAAACAATTGAAAGAAAAGAAAGTGAATTGTACAGAAGGATTACTTTTGATTGGATACAAAAGTTATGAAGAAGCTCAAGAACTGAAAAAAAATACTGTGGCTAACAACTCATAAAATTTATGCTTAAATTTGACACTAGTACAAACAACAAATATTTAACAAACAATTTGCTACGTCCGAAAAATCTCCAATTTTCTAGTCGCACAAATCTTAATACTAATCCGTTAGCAATAAGCTAAAAAAAACCTGTCGTCCTAAAATAAAATTAAACTAAATTTGCTGTAATTGTTAAGAACAAATGCCTAATAATTACAAAAGTCGCTTATCATTAAAATGAATACGTTCAATCCATCTGTCAAGCACCACTTATTTATAGGCATCTTTATTAGCGTTTGGTTTTTCATTTTTGCTTTTTTTATCAGACCATTTGATGATGGCACCTTAAACTTTCAACTTTGGCTTAAAATAAGTACAGGGTTTAGCCTAATTGCGTTTCTGTCATATGGATTATTGAGTATCATTCAAAAAGGCATTTATCAAAAAGTATTGAAATGGAATGCAGGACTAGAGTCAATCATCATCGTTTTATTTTATTTGCTTTTTTTGTTAGCAACTTATATATATTACAAAAGCCCAATTATTGGTGGAGGATATAATTTTTTTGATTTTTTAAACAAAATAATTATCAAAACCACTTTGATTTCAACTCCAATATTAGTGTTGGCCAGGATGTTTTCAAATAAATTAATCTCTGTAAATCCAGACAGGCTAATAATAACAATAAGAGGAGAAAATAAATTGGATGTTCTTAAAATTAAAAAATCTGATTTGGTCTGTATTTCAAATTCACAAAATTATGTCGAGATTTATTTTATTATTGAAGGTCAACTCAAATCAAAGTTGATTCGTTCTACACTTAAAAAAATTCAAAAAGATTTAGATTTCTTAATCCAAGTACATCGTTCACATTTAATAAATCCATTGCATTTTAAAGGTTGGAAAAATCAGAATACCATTTTTCTTACTCAAACTGAAATTCAAGTTTCAAAAAATTACAAAGAACATCTATATTCTTTATAATTTTCATACCTAAAAAGGCACATTTCATACCTAAACCTAAGGCAAACCCTGATATAATAAAGTTTCATTTTATTTTAGCCAATAAATAAATTTAATTATGAGAAAAATTCTAATTACGCTGTTTACAATTATTTCAATATCATCAGTTCTAGCCCAACAAGATAACCGTCTAAAAGGAATTGAAAAGGAATTAAATGCAATTCTTGAGGCAACAAAAGCACCCAGTTTTGCCATAGCCATAGTGGAAGGTAAGAAAATTATATACGCCAAAGGATTTGGCTACAGCGATTATGAAAATAAAATTCCTTCTGATGCCAATACATTGTATGCTATTGGCTCAAGTTCAAAATCATTCACATCCGCTATCCTTGGTCAATTGAGACAAGAAGATAAAATTTCTTTTGAAGACAGCCCCTTAAAATATGTGACAGATTTAAAATTCTATAATGATGAAATGAATAACAACATCATCATAAAAGACTTAATGACCCATCGCACTGGTTTACCTCGTCATGATTATTCATGGTATCTGTTTCCAACCAAAAACAAAGATAGCTTACTTCTTCGCGTAGCACACCAAGAGCCATTTACTGGCCTAAGGCAACAATGGTATTATAATAACTTTATGTTTTTAGCACAAGGAGTAATTGCTGAACGGATTACTGGAAAAAGCTGGGAAGAAAATATTAAAGAAAGGTTCTTCAAACCATTAGGTATGACCAGATCGAATGTTTCCATTGAAGCATTAGAGAAAAGCTCAAATGTAGCTTTTGGTTATGAGTTAAAGAAAGATAGTGTAATAAACAGAATGGATTATTATCATATTGGAGGAATGAGTCCAGCTGGTGGTATTAACAGTAGTGTAAATGATATGTCCAAATGGTTGATAACATGGATAAATAAAGGGAAGTTCAATGACCAACAGATATTACCACAAGCATATATAGATGAAGCAATGAGTTCACAAATGTTAGTAAGCGGAGCTTTTCCTAATAAAGAGTTTCCTGATATGCATTTGTCAAACTACGGATATGCTTGGTTTATATCCTCATACAGAGGACACTATCGAGTTGAACATGGTGGTAATATTGATGGATTTTCTGCTAATGTTGCTTTTTTTCCAAGCGATAGTGTCGGGGTGGTAGTGTTAACAAACCAACACGGTTCATCGGTTCCTAGTTTAGTTACAAATACAGTGGCAGATAGAATGCTAAAAACCCAAAAAACAGATTGGTTAAAACAATTTACTGAAAGGAAATTAAAAGCTAAAAAAGAAGCGGCAGAAGCTAAGTCTAATGTTACATCTGCAAAAACAGAAAACACCAAATCAACACATATTTTGCACGACTTTACGGGTAAGTATTCACATCCTGGCTACGGTGAATTTAATATAACCAATCAAAATGATTCATTATTTGCAAACTTTAAATTAAAAAAAATGTATTTAAGGAATGTACACTATGATATTTTTGAACCTTTCGAGGTGGCCAAAACAGGAATTGACACTACAGATAGCAGCCCTTTACGATTAAATTTTATTACTAACGATGGCGGAGAGATTTCCCTAGTTCACATGAAATTGGAAGGAGCTCTAGATCATCCGATTGAGTTTAATCATAAAACAAATAGTATTGATGTTGATAAAGCAACTCTTGAAAGCTATGTGGGTGATTATGATTTTTCCGGGACTGCCATAAAAGTTTATATTAAAAATGGAAGTAAGCTCTATTTCTTTGTCAAAGGTCAGCCAGAGTACGAATTGTTAGCGACAGACAAACATAAATTTTCTATTAAGGCTTTGGAGGGCTTTAAAGTTGAATTTGTGGATTCTGATGATAAAACCATAAATGAAATATTGGTGATACAACCAAACGGTACATTTAAAGCTACGAGAAAATAACTACCACCAACACTGTGTGAAAAATGCATTAAAACACATTTTATAATAATCATTAGTTGTGTATGATAGTCTAAATAAAACCAAATTATCCAAATATTCATATAATTGAAACAAGAAAACAAACATGACAAATAGATTAGTAATTAGACAAGCAGCTATAAATGACGTTAAAAAATAATCGTTCTAAAACAACAAGTTTGGATAGCTACCTATGCAGTTGAAGGTTTAAGAAATGAGTTTTCGAATTACGTTTTAACTGAATTCACTTTGGAAAACGTGTGTGCAACCATCTTTAATCAGAACAAGATTTTATTGATTGCACAAATTGACAATCATATTATAGGTTGTGTTAAAATTGATTTTAAATCTAAATGTCCAATTCTATTAGAACAAAATTATCCAGAAATAGCCGTTTTATATCTTCTTGAAAGGTTTCTTGGTATGGGTGTTGGGAGTAATTTGCTAAATGCAGCATTGTCAGAAATAAAAAAAAAGAATATGAATTTGACATGGTTTACGGTATAAAACAAAAATGAAAAAGCAATAGAATTTTATAAAAAGAAAGATTTCAAGCAAACTGGGACTATTGATTTTAAAATTGATGGAAACATATATGAGAATAAAATAATGATGGTTGAAATAGAATAAATAACTTCACACAACAACTCATAAAATTTATGCTTACTTTTAAACTAAATAATGAACCGACAAATATTTAACAAACAATTTGCTACGTCCGAAAAATCTCCAATTTTCTAGTCGCACAAATCTTAATACTAATCCGTTGTAGTCAATGCTCGAAAAGATTATTAAATACCAAAACAACTCTGAAAGAAACTTTGAAAAAGAGAAAAACATAAAAACGATTATAAATTATATTATCGCTTTTATTCTTTTTTTTATTTCAACAATAATTGCGGCATTTACATTTCCTTTTAGATATATTTTTAAAAAGATATTTAAGAGAATTGATGTTTCAAATATAATTCAACTGAATGAGAAGAATATTGACTCAATATTGAGTAATGAAAAAATGATATTAATTGATTTTTGGGCTGAGTGGTGTGGACCTTGTATAATGATGGGTGCTATAATTGAAAAATTTGCGTCTGAATCGAAAAATATTAGAGTTGCTAAAGTGAATGCTGATTTAAATAAAAAATTAATAGAAAAATACCAAATAAGAGGTTTACCTCAATTTGTACTAATTGAAAATGGAGAAGAAATAAAACGCTTTGCTGGAGCAATGACAATGACTGATTTAAATATATTCTGTGTTAAAAAGTAATAATAAACTACACACAACACCTCGTAAAATTTATGCTTAAATTTGAACTAATATAACAGACAAACATTCAACTAACGATTTGCTACGTCCGAAAAATCTCTGATTTCCCAGTTGCACGAATCTTATAAAACTCGTTGTACGTAAGCAAAAAGAGCAAATATAAAAAATAATTAAATGGCAAAATTTTGGATAATAGCAGGAGTTATTTTTCTCGCACTGACTCTAATCGTTGTAAAAATTACGTTGAAAAAGTACAAGAAGGAGAATCGTGAAAGAATGTGGAAATTATGGGGAATGAGAACAATGTATTGGCAAGGTGTTATTATAATTGCGAGTGTTTTAACCTCTCTAATAATGATGATGTTAAAGTGGAGCAATATTTTGACTTTTTAAAATGACAATGATAAAGCCAGTGTACAAAAATGAATAACCAAAATTGCTAAATCAAGTTATATAGAATGTTTCTAAAACTTAAAAATAGTAACTTTAAAACACCGAATATGATATATAAATTAACAGCGTAAATCAATTTTAACCTGTTGCCATATTTCAGGACTAGACATAATATTAAATAAACAGAAATGGATAAAGACATTACCAACCTATTGGACGCTGAAAATGCTCACATAAAGAAACTTCAAGAAATTGTTAAAAAAACAATTGCAGATGAAGATATAATTATTCAGAACTTACTAAATCCTCCTAAAGAGATTTTAACAAAAGGACAAAGCATCTCTGATAAAGTGGCTCGATTTGGTGGAAGTTGGGCGTTTATAATTTCTTTTTTTATCATTTTGGCAATATGGATTATATTTAATGTCACAGTTCCAAAGGGAGAAGAATTTGACCCTTATCCCTTTATTTTGATGAATCTAATACTATCAAGCGTTGCAGCTTTACAAGCTCCAATTATTATGATGAGTCAAAATAGAAAAGAAGAAAAAGATAGAAAAAGGAGTGAAAACGATTATCTGATAAACCTAAAAGCAGAACTAGAAATAAGGTCATTAAATCAAAAATTGGACTTGCTTTTACAGGAACAAATTAAAGTTTTATTTGATAGCCAAGCGAAACAAATGGAGATACTAAAACGCATAGAAAGCGTAACAAGAAAATTGTAAAATAATACGCATGAGTTATTAGATTTTAAGGGAATAATTATTAAAGGAACAATTAACATAAATAAACGCACGTAACATAGCAAACCAATGTTGATGCTCCAGCTATTCTATATCATTCTTAGCTTGCGTAACGTTATGAAATGTAGGCGAATTCTCGGTAATTCTGCCTGCACCCTTTTTATTAATTTTGAAAGTAACATCCTTTGTTGTAGTAAATAAAAGAACAGATGAAAAAGACGTTCTGAGATATGATTTTAAAAACACAAAAGCATCTTCTAATATAAGCTCGTTTTCTTCATCCTCGGTTTCTTTAGATTGGTAACGAAATTTCACTAAGACCTTAAAGTCATTATCAGAATAGACGGGTCTGACAAATATATTTTTCAAGTTAGGTTTACCAATGGTCTTTGCCATGGTTAATTTAGCAAAGCGACCTTCTTGGCAACTTTCTTTTACTTGTTCCCAGAAAACAACAAACACATCTTGGTACGGCATAAACTAAAGATTAATGATAAAATATTTTGGTGTTGCAAATTTAACATTAATAATTCAATTAATAAATTCGAGCCTATTTTAATCACTCAATTATCAGAAAAATGACAAATAAACAACGACTAACTTGTGCTAAAATATCATAGAGCAGGTAGGTGTGATAAAGCTGATAGATGGGACGAATTTAATACAATTCAAAAAGATTGAAAATTGAAACGGATAAATTACCCAAACTGAACAGGAGACCTCTGGGTCATAAACCAAAGTAGACCTAAATCTCAACCATTTCACTGGGCTTCCTAGTTGTTAATTTTTAAAATCGTGTTCCAAAACGTGTTAATTTTGACACTCAAAGTTAAAAAATTAATTAAATGTAGGCATAAAAAAACGGTTTAGCGAACACTAAACCGTTAATTTCTAATCTTATAAATTTGTAGCGTGATCCAGAATTGAACTGGAGACCTCCGGGTTATGAATCCGACGCTCTAACCAACTGAGCTACCACGCCATTTATTAAGGGTGCAAATATAAAAAATAAAATAGTTATAGCAACAAATATATTCCTCTATTTTTTAAGAATTTAAATTTTTTTAAAAAGGAATATTTATATATATTGTGCTTTTAAATAAAAAAGATGTCGACAAAAATTAAATTTGAAATAGAATTTCCAATACACGCCTCACCACAAATGCTTTATCAATATTTTGGTACACCATCAGGGCTTTCTGAATGGTTTGCAGATAATGTAAATTCTCGTGGAGAGCTATATACATTCATATGGGATGGATCTGAAGAACAAGCAAAAGTGCTTCAAGAAAGACCAGGTGAAAAAATAAAATTTAAATGGCTTGAAGATGGTGAGGACAAAATTTACTTTGAATTTAAAATTCAAGTAGATGAAATTACGAAAGATGTATCCTTAATTGTTACAGATTTTGCAGAAGAAGATGAAGTTGAAGAAGCTAAAATGTTTTGGACAAACCAAATTGATGAGCTAAAGCATACCATAGGAGCATAATTAGATTGCTTTTTATATATCATTAAACCTTGAATTTTTTTAAGGTTTTAATTATAATTAAATTTGTCAACTAAATTTAAAGAATGATAAATTTAAGCGGTACACTACATAACAAATCAACTAAAATTCTTAATTCAAATAATAGAGCTTTCAAATATGGAGATGGTTTATTTGAGACTGTAAAAGTTAAAAATTCAAAAGTTTATTTTATTGAAGATCATTATTTTAGATTAATGGCTTCAATGAGAATGCTTCGAATGGAAATTCCAATTAATTTCACGTTAGAATTTTTTGAGCAAGAGTTACTTAAAACTGCGGAGCAAAATAATTTGGAAAATGCTAGAATTCGATTTACAGTTTTTAGAAAAGATGGTGGCTTATACAAACCATTAACAAATGAAATTGATTATTTAATTGAAGCCTCAGAACTTAATTCAAGAATAAAAGAAAATTATACAATTGATATATTTAAAGATTATTATATCTACTCAGGATTGTTATCTTCTATAAAGACTACTAATAAAATAACAAACGTTTTAGCAAGTATTTATGCCTCTGAGAACGAGTTTGATAATTGTATTTTAGTAAACGAAAATAAGCAGGTAGTTGAAGCTATCAACGGAAATATATTTATTATTAAGGGGAATTTGATTCAAACTCCTCCAATAAGCGAAGGCTGTATAAAAGGGATTGCAAGGAAAAAAATAATTGAAATTATATTAAAAAATGAAAAATATTCATTTAAAGAAGCTGTAATTTCTCCTTTTGAGTTGCAAAAAGCTGATGAAATTTTTATTTCAAACGTAATTATTGGAATACAACCAGTTTTTGCTTATAAAAAGACGATATTTAAAACTGAAGTTTCAAAAGAATTAGCTTTTGAGTTTAATAGGTTAGTTTAAATTAGGGTTTTTTGGTGCATTTGCCCAAATTTGATATTCACCACCAAATTTTAATAATTGATTTTTCCAAATATCATTACTTTCAACTTCTAATATATTCTTGTAATTATTATCAACTACTGTCCAAGTAGACTCTTCTAATTCTTCTTTTAATTGGGATACAGACCAGCCTGAATAACCTAAGAAAAAACGAATATCAGTCGGTTTTATAGTATTATTATTTAGTAAATCGGTTAAAATATCAAAATCACCGCCCCAATAAATGTCCTTATCTATTTCAATACTATTTGGTATTAAATTTGGTAACTTATGAATAAAATATAAATTTTCTTGCTCTACAGGACCACCATTATATATTTTAAAATCACAATTAATTTCATGAATCAAATCATTTAAAATAAATTGAGTTGGTTTGTTTATTATAAAACCAATACAACCATCTTTATTGTGTTCAGACAAATAAATTACAGACCTATTAAATGATTTATCATTTAATATAGAAGGTTCTGATACTAATAATTTACCTTTAGAAGGAGTTAATTCTACCATTATAAGAAAATTGTATGTTTAAATATAAAATTATTTTTTGAATAAAAAAAACTCTCTAAATTTTTTAGAGAGTTTTTAAAATAAGAAATATTTCTTATATGTTAGTTTACAGCATCGCTTAATCCAGCTCCAGCTTTAAATTTAACTACATTTTTAGCTGCAATTTGGATAGTTTTTCCAGTTTGAGGGTTTCTACCACTTCTAGCTGCTCTGTTAGAAGTAGACCAAGTACCCCATCCAACTAATGCTACTTTTCCTCCTCCTTTAAGAGTTTTAGTCACATTTTCTGTTAATGATTCTAATGCTGCTTTCGCTGCTGCTTTTGTGATACCAGCATCAGCTGCCATTGCATCAATTAAATCTGATTTGTTCATAACTTAAATTTTAAATTAATTGGTTAAACATTTTTTGCTATTAATAGCTTAACAAAGTTATACGGAATAAGGGCTTGTGCAAGTTTTTGAATAAAAAAGTGATATTTTTGTTAATAAATGATATTAAATGTTAATAACCTTAATGCTATTTATTAAAAAAAGCTATAAACCCTTTAAAATATAGGATTAATGCATCAATGCATTTTGAGAAAATGTAAATCCATTTAGCAAACTTTTGCTTTCCATTTTTCTCTTGCCAGCTAATTGTAAACTGTTAATTATTAGAAAACCATTTGAAACGGCCACTTTAATTTCTTCCTTTGAAGTGATTATTGTTCCTATTTTATGTAGATGCTCTATATTTTCTTTTTTAATATCGTAAATTTTAACTTTAATTTCTTCATTATTGTTTCTTAAAGTTGTCCAAGCAGCAGGATATGGATTTAGACCTCTTATTAAATTGTAAATGTTATCTAAGGAATCATTCCAATTTATTTTACAAGTATCATTGTATATTTTTGGAGCAGGTTTTTCATCAATTTCGGGTTGCTTAAATGTTTTAACATTATTTTGTTCAATCTGTTTAACAGTTTCAACTACTAACTTACTTCCAATTAGCATTAGTTTGTCATGTAATTCACCAACAGTTTCAGTTTCACCAATTTCAACTTCTTCTTGTAAAATAATATTTCCGGTATCAATTTTTTCGTCAATAAAAAATGTGGTAACTCCTGTTTTTGTTTCACCATTTATAATTGCCCAATTTATTGGTGCAGCACCCCTGTAATTTGGTAATAAAGATGCGTGTAGATTAAAGGTACCGTATTTAGGCATTTTCCAAATTATTTTAGGTAACATTCTAAAAGCTACTACTATTTGTAAATTAGCATTTAAGCTTTGTAATTCTTTTATAAATTCTTCACTTTTTAAATTTGTAGGTTGCAAAATGTTAAGATTGTTTTGTAAAGCATACTTTTTAACTGCAGATTCGGATATTTTTTGACCTCTTCCGGCAGGTTTATCAGGAGCTGTAATAACTCCAACTACATTAAACTTTGCTTTTACAAGTGTATCTAAAATTGCAACAGCAAAATCAGGAGTTCCCATAAATACAATTCTCAAATCTCTCATTAAAAGTTACGTTTAAATTTATTTTGCGAAGTTATTGCTATTTTATTTTTTTCTAATAGTATTTTTAAGGAATTTAAAATTTCACTTTCTGAATAATTTAAGAGTGTAGTTAGTTCTTGAGAAGACAACGATTTTTCATCCAATAAATTAATAATATGGGTTGAAATGGTTTCTAATGAATTATCAGGTTTAATTTTAGCTTTACAAACATCACAATTACCACAAGTTTCTTTAATAGTTTCATTAAAATAGGAGAGAAGTTGAGTATTTCTACACGTTTTGGTATTTTGAATGTATGAAATAACGGCTTCTAATTTTTCGTATTTTAAACTATTCTGTTGTTCAATATTTTTTGAAATATGATTAATTGTGTAATTATCATCTCTTGTTACTAAAAATAATAACTTTGAAGTAGTATTTTCATATGAATAGTTTACAATACCATTTGAATGTAAATCATTTAAATGTTTAACAACTTCTTTTTTTGAGCATTTTAATTTTTTGGAAAGTGAAAACTCATTAATTATGGTATAATGATCAAAAATACCACCATAACTTCTTAATATTAATTGTATTAACTCACTTTTTGAAGGTTGGTTGTTTAAATAATCGAAAATTTGTGTGTTGCTTATTAAAAATTTTAGGGTAGATTTTTTACTGTAATTTTCATCTAAGCTCAATATATTTTCTCGTTCTAAAGCTTTAATAGCATTGTATGTTTGTAATAGTTTTAATTGATAAGTATGACAAAATTCTTGGATTGAAAAATCAAATAACTGTGTTGGTAATTCGCCAAAAGTGATATTATAATACTGATTGAAATGGTTGTAAACAGCTTTTACAACCTTGGTTGAAGCCATATTAGTTTTAAACTTATTTGTAGCATCAAAAAGATTAGATTTATTGGTTAAAATTATTGAATAAGCTGTTTCACTATCTCTACCTGCTCTACCTGCTTCTTGAATAAAATTTTCTAAACTATTTGGTGTGTTTATATGAATTACAGCTCTAACATTGGGCTTATCAATTCCCATTCCAAATGCATTTGTAGCTACCATTATAGGTGTTTCGTTTTGCATCCAATTAGTAAAAGCATTATTTTTTTCGTGAGTGGAAAGACCACCGTGGTAGTAACTACTTTTGAAATTGTTTTTTGTTAAAAATTTTGAAATCTCTTTCGTTTGTTTTCTAGTATTGGTATATATAATTACAGAAGTTTCAATTTTGTTGACAATTTGAAGCAATTTTCCATGAATATTTTCTGTAGTAATTACATGATAATTTAAATTACTTCGTTGAAAAGATTTTTTAAATATAAGAGCTTCTTTTATTTCTAAATTTTGTTGAATATCTTCTAAAACTTTTTGTGTAGCTGTAGCTGTTAAAGCCATAAAAGTAGCATTGGGCTGTAATTCTTTTAGAATTTTCAACTGTAAGTAGGAAGGCCTAAAATCGTGCCCCCATTCTGAAATACAATGAGCTTCATCAATAGCAACAATAGCAACATTCAATTGCTTAATTTTTTCTTGAATAAAAGGAGATTGTAATTTTTCTGGCGAAAGGTATAGAAACTTAAAATTGCCAAATTGTAAATTGTCGAAGGCTAATATAACATCATCTTGACTTAACTGAGAAGTTAAAGCAATGGCCTTAATATTTTTTTCTTTTAAGCTATTTACTTGGTCTTGAATAAGAGCAATAAGTGGAGAAATAACGATACAAATCCCATCTAAGATTAAAGCAGGAATTTGATAACATAATGATTTTCCACCTCCGGTAGGTAGTAAAATAATGGTATTTGTTCCATTTATAGTAGCTTCAATAATTTCCTCTTGTGGATCTCTAAATTCAGAGAAGTTCCAATATTTTTTTAATATTTCAAGAGGCGTATTCATTATTTTAAACAGTCTAATATAAAGTTTGTTCTAGCTTCAATGGTTCCTGTTGGTACTTCAATTATTTTATAATTTAAATCTTTATAAGTACGTTCAAGGTGATTATGAATAGCTAAAGCTTGTTCAAAATTTTCATAACGTTCATTGTCTGAAATATAAATTTCTTCCCAAGGTGGCATTAAAAATATGTAATTATATCTATATAAATTACTTTTTGTAAGATATGTAGCTGGGTAATCTATACTAATATAATTCATATAGGCATGAACATCAGGAATTCCTCTATCAAAAAAAATAAGATTTTCATTTTTTGTTTCAGCTTCAATATATTGGTTTACACGCCCTTCTAATAACAATTCACTAAATAACAGCGGTTTTGTTAAAAATAATTGTTCGGTTCCATTTTTTCTAGCATTTAAAGTAACCTCTCTTGAGATTTCTTTCATACACGTAAATTTACGTTTTATCAATTCTTCAATAATGGTAGATTTTCCTGTCCCTGGTCCGCCAGTGATTACTATTTTTTGTTGCATAGTGCAAAATTAAGATATTCATTAAATTATACTAAAAATATTCATGTAATTTTGTCAGTTAAATATTAACAATAGTAGACGGTATAAAATTTGATACCTTATTTTTTAAAAGAAAATGGATAAAAGAGAACAGTTTTATAAAAAATTAAAGAAAAAATTAAAAAAGGATACTGCTTTTCCAGCAAAATACTTATTTAAATTTATAGTACCTGCATCAGAAGAAAAAATTAAACAAGTTGAAGATATTTTCGATTTTACAGGTGCGGTTATTACTAAAACATCTTCAAAAACAGGAAAGTATGTTAGTTTATCGGTACTTGTAGTGATGAAAAAAGCAGATGATATTATTGAAAAATATATGGAAGCAGAAAAGGTTGAAGGTATTATTTCTTTGTGATTCCTTTAACATGGTTGTGAAAAAATAAAAAATATCTTGCAGCGTTTTAAAATTATATTGATATCCACACTTTTTGTTATTTTTGAAGCAAAATTATTATTATTATATGAAGTTTAAGTATTTATTTTTATCATTATTTTTTATAGGGTTTAAAGCTTTTTCACAGGAAAATAAAAATATTTTATTTACTCTTGATAATGAACCGTATTATTCTCAAGAGTTTTTAACGGTTTATAAAAAGAATTTACAGTTAGTAACTGACTCCAAATCAGATTTAGAAAGTTATTTAAAATTATTTATAGATTATAAATTAAAAGTAAAAGAAGCAAAATCTTTAGGTTTAGACACACTTCAAAAATTTAAAAATGAATTAAAACAGTATAAAAATAATTTGGTTTTACCTTATTTAAAAGATAAGGAAGTAACAAATAAACTAATTAAAGAGGCTTATGATAGATTAAAAAAAGAAGTTAATGTTAGCCACATTCTTATTTTTTTAAAACCTGAAGCTATCCCAAATGATACTTTAATAGCCTATAATACTTTAATTGAAGCTAGAAATTTAATTTTAGAAGGCAATGATTTTGCTGAAATTGCAAAAAAATATTCTAAAGATCCAACCGTTGAGCAAAATGGAGGAAGTATTGGGTATTTTACGGCGTTGCAAATGGTATATCCGTTTGAAAATATGGCGTTTGAAACTCCAGTAAATGAAGTTTCAATGCCTTTTAGAACCAAGTTTGGATTTCATATTTTAAAAGTGAATGCCATAAGAGAATCTGAAGGTGAAGTTGAAGTTGCTCACATCATGTTTAAAAATGATAGTTTAGCAGCTAAAAGAAAAATAGATTCAGTTTATGATATACTTCTTAGTGATAAATCAGATTTTTATGAATTAGCTAAAAAAGTTTCTGAAGATAGAGCAAGCGGCATAAAAGGTGGGAAACTAGATAAATTTGGCACAGGAAAAATGATTGAAGATTTTTCAAAAATTTCATTTTCGTTGAAAAAAGAGGGCGATATTTCTAAACCATTTAAAACTCAATTTGGATGGCATATTGTAAAATTAATTAAAAAATACCCTTTAGAAAGCTTTGAAATAATGGAGGAAAAATTAAAGCAAGAAGTTGAAAAGGATGAACGCTCTAATTTAATTAGTAAAGCAGTTATTAATAAACTATTTCAGCAGTATACTATTACTGTAAATGAGGCAGCACTTCAACAATTTTATAGAGAAGATTGGAAAAATAATTCTGAAAATTTTCAACAAAATTTATTTTCAATTAACAATAAAAATATTCTTCAAAATAAATTCATAACCTACTTAAAAACAGTTGTAAATACACCTTTAAATGAGGCCTTTACAGCTTTTAAAGAGAAAGAAATTTTAGAATATTATACAGAGAATATAGAATATTCTAATCCTGAATTTGCAACAACTTATAAAGAGTTTAATGAGGGGTTATTACTTTTTGATTTGTTGGAAAAGGAAGTTTGGGAAAAAGCAAAGGACAGTATAGGTTTACAAACCTATTTTAACTCAAATAAAGGTAAATATAAATCGAATGATTTAAAAACTAGAAAAGGTGAAGTTATTTCAGATTATCAGAATTATTTAGAAATTAATTTTTCTAAACAACTTAGAGATAAGTACTTCGTGAAGATAGAAAGTGCGGAAAAAAAGAGATTAAAAAAGTTAAAAATATAATGAAGAAATGAAATACTTATATATTTATATAGTAGCTATTATTAGTTTGCAATCTTGTAATTATTTTACTTTTAAAAGTGATACTCGTCAGCCTGTTGCACGTGTTAATAATACATATTTATATAAGGATGATTTAAAAAATATTTTTAATGATAATATCTCAGCTCAGGACAGTACTTTAATCTCTAATAATTTTATTAATAATTGGGTTAAGCAGCAGTTATTACTGTCTAAAGCTCAAATAAATTTAGAAAATAATATTGAAAAATTTGAGGGTTTTGTTAAAAAATATAGAGAAGATTTATTTATAAACTCTTATAAAGAAGCAGCAGTTAAACAATATTTAAATACTGAAATCACGGAAGATGATATTGATATATTTTATAAAGAGAACAAGCAAAATTTTAAGCTAAATGAGGAATTAGTGAAGCTTAAATTTATAAAAATAGGTAAAGATGTTTTGAACAAAAAGGAACTTATTAAACTTTTTATTTCATCAAAGAAAGAAGATTTAGACGATTTGAATTCTAAAGAACTTTCTTTAAAATCTTATCACTTAAACGATTCAATTTGGATTAAATTAAGTGATTTACTGGTTAAAATACCAGTATTTAGCAATGAAGACAAAAATCAGTTGTTAAAAAAAGATAACTTTATTCAAAAAGAAGATTCATTAAGCTTATATTTGGTGACCATTAAACAAGTGTTAAATAGGAATGAATTAGCTCCAAAAAGCTATGTAACACCTACTATTAAGCAGATGATTTTACATCAAAGAAAATTATTATTATTAAGAAATATTGAAGAAACATTAATTGAAGATGCAACTAAAAAACGACAAATTGAAATTTACTAAAATGAAAAAAAATATTATTGGAATGGCATTTCTGTTATTTGTAATAGGAATAAATGCACAGGATAGTTTAAGCGTTGAAACTAACAAGTTTGAAAGAATAAAAATAGACGGTGTTGCAGTAGTTGTGGGAAAAAATATAGTGTTAGATTCTGATATTGATAAATTTAAAAAAGAATTGCAACAGCGTATAGAAGGTAAAATAGATATTACAGATTGTGAGATGTTGGAAGAACTTATGATACAAAAATTAATTGCGCATCATGCTGTAGTTGATAGTATTGTAGCTACAGATGTAGAAGTTAATAGTGAAGTTGAACGTAATATAGCCTACTTTACGCAACAATTAGGTGATATGGGAAAAGTAGTTGAAATGTATGGTTTTAACGACGAAGAAGATTTAAGAAAAGAATTATATGACATTCAAAAAGAACAAATTTTAATACGCAAGGAAAGAGAAAGTATCACTGAAAAGGTAGATGTTACTCCTGAAGAAGTTAGAACTTATTTTAAAAATCTGGAAAAAGAAAATAGTTTACCTGAATTTAGTGCTGAAATTGAATTGGCTCAAATTGTAAAAATTGTAAAGCCTTCTGAAGAAGAAATTAATCGTGTAATTGTAAAGCTAAATGAAATTAGAAAGGAAATAGAAGAGGGGTATAGTTTCAGATTAAAAGCAATTATAAATTCTGATGACCCTGCCGTTTCAGGTAATGGCGAAGGAGCTGGAGGGAAATATACAATTACCCGTGAAAGTGGTTTTATTAAGGAATTTAAGGAAGTAGCTTTTAGCCTAGATGAAGGTGAAATTTCTGAACCATTTGAATCAGGTTTTGGATATCATGTGATTCAAGTTGAAAAAATTAAAGGTCAGGAGCGTGATGTGCGTCATATTTTAATGCAACCAAAAATTAGTGAAGCTGAATTACAAGCTTCAAAAGATGAATTATCTAAAATTCGTGAGCAAATACTTAGCGGAGAAATTACTTTTGAAGATGCAGTGCTAAAATATTCAGAGGATAAAGAAACTAAAAATAATAAAGGGTTAATTTTAAATCCACAAACTAATGATACACGTTTTAATTTAACACGTATGGATCCAACATTATACGGACGCGTTAGTAATTTAAAAGCAGGTGAAATTACAGAAACTTATTATGATGAGATAAGAGGAGGTGAGAAAATGCATAAAATAATTTTGTTAAAAAGTAAAGATGAAGCTCATACGGCTAGTTTTACACAAGATTATGAAAAGATTCAACAATTAACATTGCAAAAAAAGCAAGAAGAAACGGTTGATAAATGGGCAAAAGATAAAATTAAAGATACTTACATTAAAATAAACGAAGATTTTAAAAAATGTGAGTTTAAAAATAATTGGAAAAAAGATTAATATGTCTGATGTTGATGCATTAAAAGAACTAGTTGTAAAACATAAAGCTTTAAAACAAGAAATAGGAAAAGTAATAATTGGTCAAAATGAAGCAGTAGATCATATATTGCTTTCAATTTTAAGTGGAGGTCATTCACTTTTAATTGGTGTTCCTGGTTTGGCAAAAACATTAATAGTACATACAATTGCTAAAACTTTAGGTCTTAATTTTAAGCGAATTCAGTTTACACCAGATTTAATGCCATCAGATATTTTAGGAAGTGAAATATTAGATGAAACCAGTCATTTTAAATTCATAAAAGGTCCAATTTTCAGTAATATTATTTTAGCTGATGAAATAAATAGGACTCCACCAAAAACACAAGCTGCTCTTTTAGAAGCAATGCAAGAGCGCACTGTAACAGTTGCTGGCCATCATTATGAATTAGCAAAGCCCTTTTTTGTATTGGCTACACAAAACCCAATTGAGCAGGAGGGAACGTATCCTTTACCCGAAGCTCAGTTAGATCGATTTATGTTTTCAATAAATTTAGAATATCCAAGTTTTCAAGAAGAAGTTGAAGTGGTGAAAAACACAACTAATGATGTTAAACCAGTTATTAACCCATTACTTTCAGATGAGGAAATTAATAAGTTTCAACATTTAATAAGAAGAATTCCTGTTCCCGATAATGTGATTGAATATGCAGTAACATTGGTTTCTAAAACAAGACCTAATACCGAGAATTCACCTGAAATTGTAAATAATTATATTGATTGGGGTGCGGGTCCACGGGCTTCGCAAAATTTAATTTTAGGGGCAAAAGCAAATGCAGCCGTTCACGGTAAGTATTCTCCTGATATTGAGGATGTTCAGGCTGTTGCGTACTCAATATTAAAACACAGAATTGTTAAAAATTACAAAGCAGAAGCTGAGGGAATTACTGAAAAACAAATTATTGAAGCCTTGTTTTAGGCTTCAGTTTCTTTTTCAAAAAAACTAAACATATTTCCTCCATATTTTTTTGAATAACTAAAATATGGATGCTTTGATAAATCTGTCTGTTTAGAGTGTTCAACAATCAAAGTACCTTCATCATTTAATAAATCTTTTTCAAAAACTAAATTAACAATTTTTTCAAACAATTCAAGTTCAAATTCATAAGGTGGATCTGCAAAAATGACATCAAATTTGGTGTTGGTTTTTTCTAAATATTTAAACACATCACTTTTTATAGTGTTTATATTTAAATCTAGTTCTTTAGAGGTCTCATTTATGAATTTAATACACCCAAAATGAGCGTCAACAGCTGTGATATTTTCAGTACCTCTTGATCCAAATTCGAAACTTATATTACCAGTTCCAGAAAATAAATCTAACACAGAAATATCATTGAAATAATAGGAGTTATTAATAATGCTAAATAAAGCTTCTTTATCCATATCTGTTGTTGGTCTAACAGGTAAGCTTTTGGGTGCTTGTAATCGTTTACTTTTATGTTTTCCTGAAATAATACGCATTAATTATAATTGATTTAATAAGGTAAAGTTAGAGTGTGAAGAAATACTATTCAAAATTGATGGAAAAGTAGAAGGTTCATAAAATTTTATATTTCTTATATATTGATATAAAATAGTATATAACTCAGATTCTTTTTCAATATCACCTATAAGCACTAAATTAAACTCTTCTGGATTTAAATTTAGTTGTTCAGCTGTAAAAAGTATATAATATATAAAATCTTCTTTTGTAACAAAACTAAAGGAGTTAAACAACTCAAATTTTGTATTTTTCATTACTATAATTTCAAATGTAGTATTTGAAACGTTTACGAAACAAAAATCGCCTTCTAAATTTTTATACTTATTTAATAGTTTTTCAATAAGTATTGTAGAAGAGTGTTTGTAGATAAAAGTTCCATAAATATCTAATAAAAAATTATTAATATTCACAAAAGGAATGTAAACATTTATAATTTCTGAATTCCAAACTTCATCATAAGTAATATAATCATTATCAAGTACTTTAATGGTGTGCTGTAGGTATTCTTTTAAATTGCTTTTATTGAAAAAGGCTTTAGGAACTTGCGTAGCTAAGTTATTAAAATGTGAAACGCTGACTGATTCATATTTTATATGAAGCAAAATTTCTTGATCAAATAATTGCTTAACCTGTTCTAAATGTTTGTATGGAGAATTCGAGTTGTTTTCAAACTCGTATACTGCAAAAACACCTATTTCTTCTTGTATTTTATTATAAATACAAAAAGAAAATCCATCCAAACTAAGTTGGATGGATATGTGATTTTCTTGTAGATTTAAAAAATCTACGTTATTATTCGATATCTTTTTTATCTCCTTGATCATAAAATGGCGGCCAGTTACCGTCTTCGCTTACTTCACCTAAAGAACCAACTCTTAAATATTCACCTCTTACTTCTTCACCACCAATTGCTTCTTTTTCTTGTTTAATTAGGTTCATATCCATTCCTTCTAAAATTAAACCTTTGTCAACTTTAATTTCAAATACAGGAACAAATATACCTTGTATTTTTTCAAGAGTACCAACTTCAATCTTAAATTTTTGATTTGTACCAGGAATGGTAAGCATATTTTTATAATCTACTCCAGAAAATTTATTTTTAACATCTTCATAACCAATAGTGTCAACTACTCTTTCTTCAATTTCTTTAGTAATTCCACCACCAACATTAATCGTTTTTGCAACGTTTCTTGTTTGTGTTAATGCAAATTTAGCGGTATCAATAAATTGAATTAATCCTTCACCATTTGCTGTGTATTTTCCTGTTACCTTTTTATGAGCAACTTCAGCATCACGAAGAATTTTCAAATTCTTAACTACTGCAGCATATTTTATTTTTTTCTCTTTATTAAATTGGACAGGTTTTTGAATTTCAAAATTAATTTTGAAAACTAAAAAAGCGGCCAAAGCAATTAGTACTACTGAAATTACCCAATGAAGTTTCCTTGGAATAAAATTAACAATTGCGTAAGCTAAAAAACCAGTAACTACAATACCAGCAATTATAATCAAAAATGTCATCATTTGTATTTGAATTTTATGTGTGTACGCAAATCTACAAATTTTTTTTAATGAGAAAAATTTTTGAGCATAAATCAATTTGTATATTTGAATTTTATTTTAAATATGACAAAAACTGCACCTGAATTTTATCAAGATATTATTGAAAAGTTTCCTTTTGAACCTACAAGTTCGCAAAACCTATTGCTTAATAAATTATCTGAGTTTGTTTTTGACACAAATAAAAATGCACTTTTTTTATTAAAAGGGTATGCTGGGACAGGAAAAACTACAACAATTAGTACTGTTGTAAATAATTTATGGCGAGTTGGTAAAAAAGCCGTATTGTTAGCGCCAACGGGTAGAGCGGCAAAAGTTATTTCTGGATATTCAAACAGACAGGCATTTACCATTCATAAAAAAATATATTTTCCTAAAAAAAATAAAGCTGGAGGTGTAGATTTTACGTTACAAACAAATAAGCATACAAATACACTCTTTATTGTAGATGAAGCCTCTATGATTCCAGATTCACAACCAGGTGCAAAATTATTTGAAAATGGATCTCTATTAGATGATTTAATCTCCTATGTTTATTCTGGAGCACATTGTAAATTGATTTTAATTGGTGATACTGCACAATTACCGCCAGTTAAATTAGATATTAGTCCTGCATTAGATGCTAAAATGCTTTCATTAAACTATAATAAAGATATTACTGAAATTGAATTAAATGAAGTAATGCGTCAGCATGAAGATTCTGGGATTTTAATAAATGCTACTGAACTACGATTAATTTTAGCGAATAATGGTTTTAGTAATTTTCAATTTCAATTAGGTTTTCCAGATTTAATTAGATTGATTGATGGTTATGATATTGAAGACGCAATAAATACTGCTTATGATAATATTGGTGTAGAAGATACCGCTTTTATAGTTCGTTCAAATAAACGTGCAAATCAATACAATCAGCAAATTAGAAGTAAAATTAGAGGACAGGAAAATGAAATTTCTGCGGGAGATTTTGTAATGGTTGTTAAAAATAATTATTTCTGGTTAAATGATGATAGTGAAGCTGGTTTTATTGCTAACGGAGATATTTGTGAGATATTAGAGATTTTTAATATGAAGGAACTTTATGGATTTAGATTTGCGGAAGTTAAACTACGAATGATAGATTACCCAAATCAAAAGCCATTTGAAACCGTATTATTATTAGATACACTTTCTTCTGAATCACCTTCACTTTCTTATGAAGAATCAAATAAATTGTACCAAGAAGTTGGCAAAGATTTTGCTCATGAAAGCTCTAAATATAAGCAGCTACTAGCAGTTAAAAAGAGCAAATATTTTAATGCTTTACAAGTGAAATTCTCATACGCTGTAACGTGCCATAAATCACAAGGTGGGCAATGGAAAACAGTATTTGTTGAGCAACCATATTTACCTGATGGTCAAAATATTGATTATCTACGTTGGTTATATACAGCAATTACGAGAGCTCAAGAGAAAGTATATTTAATTGGGTTTTCAGAAGATTGTTTTAAAGAATGAAAATTTCTTTAATTCTAAAAAGAAAACTCTAAACATGAAATTTATTATCATGGTTATTAAGGCTTTAGATAATTTTAACTAAATAAATTTAATTCAAGGTTAAATTATCCTATTTTTGCCGCTCAAAAAATTAGTACGGATGACAGATAACTTTATGAAAACACCAAAAGCTGAAAAGATTGAGAAGAAATTAGAAATTCATGGAGATGTTAGAATTGATAATTACTACTGGCTAAATGATAAGGAAAATTCGAAGGTTATTGATTATTTAAATGAGGAAAATGCATATTATGATGCAAAAACCGCTCATACTAAACAATTTCAAGAAGATTTATTTCAAGAAATGAAATCTCGTATTAAAGAAGATGATGAGTCCGTACCCTATAAAAAAAACAATTACTATTATATTACAAGATTTGAAACAGGAAGCCAATATCCAATTTATGCTCGAAAAAAAGGTTCTTTAGAAGCAAAAGAAGAAATTTTGTTTGATGTTAATAAATTAGCAGAAGGGTTTAATTATTTTAAACTTTCAGGTTTGTCTGTTAGTCCAGATAACAATTTACTTTCTTTTGGTATTGACACAATTAGCCGAAGAATATATACATTGCAGTTTAAAAATTTAACTACAGGAGAAATTTATCCTGAAAAAATTGAAAACACCACAGGAAGCGCATCTTGGGCAAGTGATAATAAAACTGTTTTTTACACACAAAAGAACCCAATAACTTTAAGAAGCGAAAAAATATTTCGTCACGTTTTAGGAACAGACCCATCAAAAGATGTTGAAGTATTTTTTGAAGAAGATGAGGCATTTAGCACGTATGTTTATAGAACCAAATCTGAAAAATATATAATTATAGGTTCAAGCAGTACAGTTTCTACAGAGTATCGTATTTTAGAAGCTGATAATGCTACTGGTGAGTTTAGAATATTTCAGCAAAGAGAACGGGATTTGGAATATAGTGTAGCGCATTACAAAAATCACTTCTACATACTTACTAATAAAGATAAAGCCATTAATTTTAAATTAATGAAAACTTCAGAACAGAAGACATTAAAAGAAAATTGGGTTGATGTAATAGCGCACAGAGAAGATGTTTTATTAGAAGATATTTCAATATTTAAAGATTTTTTAGTTGTTGAAGAACGTACTAATGGATTGAATAAAATTAGGATTATGTATTGGGATAATTCTGAAGATTATTATCTTCCTTTTGAAGAAGAAACGTACTCAGCAGGTGTTTATTTTAATCCTGAATTTGATACAAATGAAATACGTTATGGATACAATTCCATGACAACACCAAGTTCTGTAATAGATTTTAATGTAGATACGAAAGCAAAAGAAATTAAAAAAGAACAACAAGTTTTAGGCGGCAAGTTTGATAAGAGAAATTATATAAGCGAACGTTTATGGGCACCAGCAATTGATGGGACTCAAATACCAATATCTATTGTTTATCATAAAAATACTAAATTATCAAAAGATACTCCATTACTTGTATATGGTTATGGTTCGTATGGAATTACTATTGATGCAGGGTTTAGTACAACTCGATTAAGCTTATTGGACAGAGGTTTTGCTTACGCAATAGCACATGTAAGAGGAAGTGAATATTTAGGGCGTAAATGGTACGAAAACGGAAAATTATTAAATAAAAAAAATACGTTTACAGATTTTATTGATTGTGCAAAATTTTTAATTGAAAAAAAGTACACTTCAAAAGAACATTTATTCGCTAGCGGAGGATCTGCAGGAGGGTTATTAATGGGCGCTATTATTAATATGAATCCTGATTTGTTCCATGGAATTTTAGCTTCTGTTCCTTTTGTTGATATTGTAACTACCATGCTTGATGAAAGTCTTCCACTTACCACAGGTGAATATGATGAATGGGGAAATCCAAATGAAAAAGAATATTATGACTATATGAAATCTTATTCACCATATGACAATATTTCGAAGCAAGGTTATCCAAATATGTTAATCACAACAGGATTAAATGATTCCCAAGTTCAGTATTTTGAGCCTGCAAAGTGGATTGCAAAGCTAAGAGAACTAAAAACCGATAAAAATATTTTATTAATGCATACAGATATGGAAGCGGGTCATGGCGGGGCTTCTGGGAGATTTGATTCATTAAAGGAAGTTGCAAGAGATTATAGTTTTATATTAGGTTTAGAAGGCTACATTAAAATTTAAAAAAAATATATTAAATTTGCGCGTTATAGATTATTATTCATAATTCATTTTTGGATATCTCATAATTGAATTAAACTATTTAAAATGACACAAAATACAGGTATAAGTAACAATATTTTAGACCTTATTGGTAGTACTCCTTTAATTAAATTAAATAAAATAACGAATAATCTTATTGGTAACTTTTATGTAAAGTATGAAGGGTTTAATCCTGGTCATTCTATGAAAGATAGAATTGCATTACATATAATTGAAGAAGCTGAAAGAAAAGGATTACTTAAAAAAGGAAGTACAATTATTGAAACTACATCAGGGAACACAGGATTTAGTATGGCCTTAGTGAGTATAATAAAAGGTTATAAATGTATGTTAGCAGTAAGTTCAAAAGCATCTGCTGGTAAAATCAATATGCTAAAAGCAATGGGAGCGAAGGTTTATGTTTGTCCTGCACATGTAAGTGCAGACGACCCGCGTTCATATTATGAAGTTGCAAAAAGATTGCATGCAGAAACTGCAAATTCAGTATATATAAATCAATATTTTAATCAATTAAATGCTGATGCTCATTATAATTCTACTGGTCCAGAAATTTGGAAACAAACTAATGGAGAAATAACACATTTAATTGCTGCAAGTGGAACTGGAGGTACAATATCAGGTGTTTCTAAATATTTAAAAGAGCAAAATCCAAACATTAAAACATTAGGTGTTGATGCATTTGGTTCAATTTTAAAGAAATTTCATGAAACAAAAGAATTTGATAAAAATGAAATTTATCCATATAGAATTGAAGGTTTAGGTAAAAATTTAATACCATCAGCTACAGATTTTGATGTTATTGATGTTTTTGAAAAAGTTACTGACGAAGCAGCAGCACATAGAGCTAGAGAATTAGCACTTACTGAAGGGTTGTTTACAGGTTACACAAGTGGAGCAGTAGTTCAAGCAGCTATACAATATGCAGAAAAAGGCTATTTTGATAAAAATTCTAAGGTAGTATTAATTTTACCAGATCACGGATCACGTTATATGGAAAAAATATATAGTGATGATTGGATGAAGGAACAGGGTTTTTTTGATACTCAAAAACAAGCACATTCTCAAGTTGAATATATAAAGTAATACCTCTATACCAATTTAAAAAGAGGTTTAAGACTAATTTTAAACCTCTTTTTTTGTATTAATAACATTTGATTAGCATAAAAAAAATGCCGTACTTTGCAATCCTAAAAAGAGATAGTTATAATATATATTTTGCCCTAAATAATTAAACAATGAAAGATTTATTTGAAAGAATAGTGAAAGATAAAGGTCCATTAGGGAAATGGGCTAAACAAGCAGAAGGCTATTATGTTTTTCCGAAATTAGAAGGTGAAATTTCTAATAAAATGATATTTAATGGTAAAGAAGTTATTACTTGGAGTATTAATGATTACCTAGGTTTGGCTAATCACCCTGAAGTTAGAAAAGCTGATGCTGAAGCTGCTGCAGAATATGGTATGGCTTATCCAATGGGTGCTAGAATGATGTCTGGTCATACAAAATTTCACGAGCAATTAGAAATTGAATGTGCTGAATTTGTTGAAAAAGAAGCTGCTTACTTAGTTAATTTTGGTTATCAAGGAATGGTTTCAGCGATAGATGCATTAGTAACTAAACATGATGTTATAGTTTATGATATAGATGCTCATGCATGTATTATTGATGGAGTTAGATTACACCATGGAAAAAGATTCACTTACCAACATAATGATATTGAAAGTTTAGAAAAAAACTTACAAAGAGCTACAAAAAATGCAGAGGAAACAGGTGGAGGTATTCTTGTTATTTCAGAAGGTGTTTTTGGAATGCGTGGTGAACAAGGTAAATTAAAAGAAATAGTTGCTTTAAAAGAAAAGTACAATTTTAGATTTTTAGTTGATGATGCTCATGGTTTTGGGACTTTGGGTAAAGATGGTAAGGGAACTGGTTTTGAGCAAGGAGTACAGGATGGAATAGATGTGTATTTTGCTACTTTTGCAAAATCTATGGCGGGTATTGGAGCATTTTTTGCAGCTGATAAAGATATTATTCAGTACTTACAGTATAATATGCGTTCACAAATGTTTGCAAAATCATTGCCAATGCCTATGGTAAAAGGAGCATTAAAACGTTTGGATATGCTTAGAACAATGCCTGAACTTAAAGAAAAGTTATGGGAAAATGTGGATGCTTTACAAAATGGCTTAAAAGAAAATGGTTTTAATATTGGTAAAACAAATACATGTGTAACTCCTGTTTTCTTAGAAGGTGATATTCCTGAAGCAATGGCTATGGTAAATGATTTAAGAGAAAATTACGGTATATTTTGTTCAATTGTTGTGTACCCAGTTATCCCAAAAGGTTTAATAATTTTAAGATTAATACCAACAACTACGCATACATTAGATGATGTAAAAGTAACTATTGAAGCTTTTTCAGCAATTCGTTCTAAACTTGAAAAAGGTATTTATAAACGTATTGCAGCCTCAATGATATAATTAATAAGAGTTTTACAAATTTTATAAAAAAAAGCCTTTTAGATTTCTAAAAGGCTTTTTTTATGTAAAAGTTAATATTTAATATCCTTCAGACATGTTTTTAAGTCCATTTTTATCTGAAATTTTTATCTTTTTATTAATTAAATCAATCATACCATCTTTTTTTAAGTTTGATAATAATCTAATTGCTGATTCTGTGGCTGTTCCAATTGTATTTGCAATTTCTTCTCTGGTTAAAACAACATCAATGCAACCTTCATTATCTACGCCAAAAATTTCTTCTAAACTGAGAAGAGTTTCTGCTAAGCGTTCTTTTACAGGTTTTTGAGCCATTTGAGATATCATGGTATTGGCTTGGTTTAATTGATGAGAAATAATCTTCATTATATTTAATGAAAATTGACCATTTTCTTTAATAGTTTCTAAAATATCTTGTTTTGGAATAAAACAAACATGCATATCTTCTAAAGCGGTAGTATTTAAGCCCACGGGTTCATCACTTAATATTGAGCGTTGTCCTAAAATATCTCCACCTTTTACAAATTTTATAATTTGTTCTTTGCCATTTGTACTAAGCTTTGTTAATTTTGCTTTACCATCTCTAATACAATATAAGCCATTTATAGGATTTCCTTCAGTCATTAAATTTTCACCTTTTTTAATAAAAAGAGATGTTTTATGATCTGAAAACTTCTCCAGTTCTTCACTAGTCAAAGATTTAAGAGCGTTAAATCGCTTTATGATACATTGTCCACATTTCGACATAAATATTGATTTTAATATGTGTAGTAATTGCGGGCTAATGTACAAAAATAAATGATATTTGTCATACCAATGAATTATTAAATGAATAGTTTTGTGCAGAACTTAATTTATAGTATGAATTTGAATAGTTGTTATCATTGTGGCGCAGATTGTGGTAAAAAACCAATTCATTTTAATGAAAAAGATTTTTGTTGTAACGGTTGTGAAACTGTTTATGAAATATTAAATGCGAATGAGTTAAGTTGTTATTATGATTTAGAATCTTCTCCAGGAACTATTCCAAAAGAAATACAAGGCAAATATAATTATTTAGATAATGAAGAAATTATAGAAAAACTCTTAGAGTTTAATGATAGTGAAACTTCTGTAGTAGAATTTTACATTCCTAGTATTCATTGTAGTTCATGTATTTGGGTTTTGGAAAATTTGAATAAAATAAATAAAGGAGTTTTAACTTCAATGGTAAATTTTCCAATGAAGACGATTAGAATTACTTTTAAAAATAAAGAAACTAATTTAAAACAACTTGTTGAGTTAATTACATCTATTGGTTATGAACCTTATATAAGTTTAGAGGATGCTGATTCTAAAAGGATTAAAATTGATAAAACCTTAATTTATCAAGTTTCTATAGCGGCTTTCGCTTTTGGGAATATCATGCTATTATCATTTCCAGAATATTTTGCGGTTAATGAGTTTTGGTTAGAAAAATATAAGCCTTTGTTCAGATGGTTAATGTTTTTCATGGCAGTTCCAGTGGTTTTTTATTCTGCAAAAGATTATTTTATTTCAGCATATAAAGGAATTAAACATCGTATTTTAAATATAGATGTTCCAATAGCATTAGGTATTTCAGTGTTATTTATAAGAAGTTCTATTGAAATTATTTTGGATATTGGTTCTGGTTTTTTTGATAGTTTAGCAGGGTTAATTCTTTTTTTGTTGTTAGGTAAATTTTTTCAACAAAAAACCTATAATTTTTTATCGTTTGAACGTGATTACAAATCATATTTTCCTATCGCAGTTACTATAATTGTTGAGGGTGTTGAAAAAAGTATTTCAGTAAATGATGTTGTAAAAGGGAATAGGTTATTAATTAGAAATGAAGAATTAATACCAGTTGATGGAATTTTGATTAATGGAAATGCAGCTATAGATTATAGTTTTGTAACTGGTGAATCATGCAAGCGTA
>FLOH01000608.1_pt1 | contig 71821 bp, 69 predicted proteins | sample 756751 | NCBI WGS metagenome assembly FLOH01 (sample SAMEA4026879, study PRJEB14308) | marine metagenome | biome: coastal water; material: water | depth 74 m
GAGTTTCATGGGCTGAGCTCTATGATTGAGGAGTTGGAATTAAAAAAGGCCCGGAACCTGCGAGTGGCGGGGCCTGGGCCGGATCAGCTGGGAAGGGTGTTATTTGTTGGGACAGTAGAGTTCCTGCATGGTCTTCATTAACTGGGTGATTCGGGGGTCGGTGACTCGGTTGTAGATGAAGTTGGCATCTTTGCGGCAGTCGATGACGCCCTGGTTGCGCAGGATGTTGAGGTGCTGGGAAACGTTGGCATTGGTGGTCTTGACCTGATCCCGGATGTCACCCACTGACAACTCCTGATCGCGGAGAAGACAGAGGATCTTCAGGCGGATTGGGTGGGACATTGATTTGAGCAGTTTGGACAGGGTGTCAATGTGCTCTGTTTCCATGGGCGAGACTCCAGTACTGTTTCTATTTTAGTAATTAGTTTAATATAGTGTTTCAAGGATGGTGTTGTAAAGGGATTTTTTTGTAATGAACTGCGCTGGTCTGTACTCCGGTGGTTCGGTTTATCTTGGGCTTTTTTAGGATGAGGGTGGTGGTGGGGCTATGTTTTCTTTTTTGGGGAACAGAAAAAAGTAGAGCCCCCCGGCCAGGGCGGCCATGACCAGATAGAGCCAGGGCTCAAGTCCGATCCTGTTTTCAGGGCGCAGCAGGGCCAGGATGGCCAGGATGGCCGTAAACTGGAACCCGATCCGATGACAGAGGAGGATCTCGCGCAGGAGGTAGATGTGGATGATCGGTGTCACCAGCCCCAGGAAGAGGGCCAGGTCAATCCGGCTGTCGGCGATGATGGCGTACAACTGACGGCCGGTGATCAGGGCCAGAAGGATGGCCAGGGCCAAGATCAGAAATTGTACTTTTGCTCCGCGACTGGGCAGGGCCATATTGTTGAGATGAAAGATGAGCTTGGGCTGATCAACGGTGGGGCTCAGTTCCTTCCAGACCCCTTGCTTGCTCTTGTTGCTGTTGAGTAGGGTCTTGATTTTCTGTTCGATTTTCTCTGCCATGACTGTAGGAGGGTAGAAGTTTATTGAGTGTGTACCGTTGTTGAGATCATATTCGATCTTTTCCTTTCCCGTAAGCAAAAAGAGACGCCGTCTCTCGTATCAGTAAAACTGATGCGATTGAGCAGTTTTTTTTATTTGACAAGGCATAGTCTGTTTAGTGTATGTTAATACGCTTTATTGCAAATTGGCAGGAAGTTTCTGCCCGATGCAGCTGCCGCTCAAGCGGTTGTTATAATGAAATTATGTGGGTCCCCCGATAAAAGTTGAAGGAGAACAGTATGGCTGGAAGTGACGATAAAATTACTAGTTTGCTCAGTGAAGGACGAATTTTTGAGCCCCCCGAAGCAGGTCGGGCAACCGCCCACGTGGGCAGCATGGAGGCCTATCAGGCGGCCTATAAACGTTCCATGGACGACCCTGAAGGCTTTTGGGCCGACCGTGCTGAAGAGCTGGTCACCTGGGACAAGAAATGGGACACGGTCCTGGATTATGATTTGAGCGTGCCCGAGATCAACTGGTTTAAGGGCGGTAAGCTCAATATCTCTTACAACTGCCTGGATCGTCACCTGGAGAACGGTCGGCGCAATAAGGCCGCCCTCATCTGGCAGGGCGAGCCGGAAGAGGATGTCCGGGTCTACACCTATCAGATGCTGCACACAGAGGTCTGCCGCTTTGCCAATGTCCTGAAGGCAAAAGGGGTGAAAAAGGGTGACCGGGTCTCCATCTACCTGCCCATGATTCCTGAGCTTTCCATTGCCCTGCTGGCCTGTGCCCGCATCGGTGCCATGCATTCCGTGGTCTTTGCCGGCTTCTCGGCCGTTGCCCTGCAGAGTCGTATCCAGGATTGCGAGGCCAAGGTCCTGATCACCTCCGATGCCGTTATCCGTGCCGGTAAGACTATCCCCCTCAAGCCCAATGCCGATAAGGCCCTGGCCACCTGTCCCACGATTGAGCATTGCGTTGTGGTCAAGCGGGCTGGCAATGAGGTCCCCATGCAGGAGGGCCGCGACACCTGGTGGCATGACGAGATCACGGCTCCGGGCATCACCAGTGTCTGCGAGCCTGAGTCCATGGACGCCGAAGATATCCTCTTTATCCTCTACACCTCCGGTTCCACTGGCAAGCCCAAGGGCGTGGTCCACACCACTGGTGGTTATCTGACCTATGCCATGCACACCTGTCAGTGGGTCTTTGACCTCAAGGACGACGATGTCTACTGGTGTACCGCCGATATCGGCTGGATCACCGGCCACAGCTATATCCTTTATGGTCCCCTGGGACTCGGTGCCACCTCGCTGATGTTTGAGGGCGTGCCCTCGTATCCTGGACCAGATCGTTTCTGGAAGATTGTGGAAAAATTCCAGGTCAATATCTTCTACACCGCACCCACGGTTATTCGTGCCCTGATGCGTGATGGTGAGGAGCCCACCCAGCGCTATGACCTCTCCAGCCTCCGTATCCTTGGTTCTGTGGGCGAGCCCATCAACCCTGAGGCCTGGATGTGGTATCATGTCAATATCGGCAAGGAGAAGTTGCCCATCGTTGATACCTGGTGGCAGACCGAGACCGGCGGGATCATGATCTCGGCCCTGCCCTTTGCCACGCCGCTCAAGCCTGGTTCGGCGACCCTGCCCCTGCCTGGCATTGATGCTGCCATCTATGACGAGGAGGGCAATGAGGCCGGACCCAATGAGGGCGGCCATCTGGTCATCCGTAAACCCTGGCCCGGCATCCTCCGCGGCGTGTTCGGTGATCAGGCCCGCTACAAAAAGGCCTATTTCAGCCGCTATGAGAATACCTACGACCCTGAAGACGGGGCGCGCCGTGACGAGGATGGCTATTTCTGGATCATGGGGCGTCTGGATGATGTGATCAATGTCTCGGGCCATCGCCTGGGTACGGCCGAGATCGAATCGGCGCTGGTCTCGCATCCCTCTGTGGCTGAGGCCGCAGTGGTTGGTATGCCCCATCCCATTAAGGGCCAGGCCATTTATGCCTTTGTTACCCCCAATTCCAATGTGGAGCATACCAAGGAGTTGCTGGCTGAGCTGCGGGTCCATGTGCGGACCGAGATCGGTCCAATTGCTTCGCCCGATGCCATTCAGTACGCCCCAGGCCTGCCCAAGACCCGCAGTGGTAAGATCATGCGTCGGGTTCTGCGCAAGATTGCCGCCAATGACTTTGAAAACTTTGGCGACACCTCAACCCTGGCCGATCCGTCAGTGGTTGATGATTTGATCAATGCCAAGAAGGCCCTGGGTTGAGCTCGGACGTGCTGCTGCAGGGATGAACAGGTCACCTGCTCCTGCTCTGTATCGTTGCTGGACGAGCATTGCTTAGATGGAATAGTCTGATGTAAGAAGAGAGAGCGGAATCCTCCTGTGAGGGGATTCCGCTTTTCTGATTTTTGAGGCGATGTTGTCGGGTTGTCGTCGGATTGTCTGGGAGAGAACTGATGAGTCTGGAAAAAGATGATATCCATATGGTCGCCCCTGAGGTGGTCCTCTCTTTTCTTGAAGGGGTACTCCCTTTTAACAGTCTGGACAGGAAGACCCTGGTCACTGTTGCCAGACATTGTCGTATTGATTTCTTCCCCAAGGGGACACGTCTGTTTACCGCTGGTGAGACAGAACTGACCCATCTCTATATTATCCAGCAGGGAGGGGTGAAGGCCTTTCTCGAGGATGACCAGGGTGAGGTGACCCTGAAGGATTTCAGGGGGGAGGGTGCCTATATCGGGGCCCTGGGGTTGATCCAGGGGACTCGGGCCAATCTCAATATCGAGATGGTGGAGGACACCTTCTGCTTCCTCCTGCCCCGGAAAATCTTCCTTGCCTTGCTCGATGAGCAACCAGCCTTTGCCCAATATTACCTGAAAAGTTTTTCAGAAAAGGTGGTGCGCACTGCCTATAAGGAGCTGCGCCATCACAAGGTCTCCCCGCGCAGCAACGAAGACCTGTATCTCTTTTCCATTCGTGCAGGGGAACTGGTCAAGACCCTGCGCAAGGTCCCGGCCGACATGGCCATCCAGGAGGCGGCGGCACAAATGGCCCATTATCGGGTGGGCAGTCTGCTGATCCATCATGCCGAAGATCCTGAAGAGATTCTTGGGATTGTCACTGACCGTGATTTACGCAGCAAGGTGGTGGCCGCTGGTCTGGATTATCGTTTGCCCGTGGGGAATATCATGACTGGACCGGTGCAGAAGGTCCTGTCGCAGAGCATCTGTTTTGATGTCCTTCTCAAGATGATGGCCACCGGCATCCATCATCTGGCCGTGGAACAGGGGGGGCTGGTGATCGGAGTGATTACCTCCCATGACATCATGCTGCTCCAGGGACACTCCCCCTATTATCTCTTCAAAGAGATTCGTGCTCAGGAACGGATTGTGGATCTCTATCCTCTGGCCCAGAAGATCCCGGGGGTGGTGCGCGGTCTGATTAAAGAGGGGGCCAAGGCGGGCAACATCACCCAGATGATCGCCATCCTCAATGATCATATCCTTGAGCGGATGCTCGCGCTCCTTGAGCAGGAGATGGGGCCACCGCCCCTGCCATATTGCTGGCTGCTCATGGGCAGCGAGGGGCGGCGGGAGCAGACCTTTAAGACCGATCAGGACAATGCTATTCTCTATGCCGATCCTCGCAATAAGGAGGAAGGGGAGGCCGCAGTCCTCTATTTCAAGGAGTTTGCTGCACGGGCCATCGATCATCTGGTGAACTGCGGTTACCCCCTTTGTCCCGGTGAAATCATGGCCCGCAACCCCCGCTGGTGCCAACCTCTGGCTGTGTGGAAGTCTTATTTTGATCACTGGATCGACGCACCTGACCCGGAGGAGCTGCTCCATGCCACTATCTTTTTTGATTTCCGGGCCAACTACGGCCAAGTGGCGCTGGCCGAGGAATTGCGTGATCACCTGGCCCAGCGTGCCGCCTCGCAGCAGATTTTTCTCCTTCATCTGGCCCGGCAGTGCATGGGAACCAGGGTGCCCCTCTCTATCTTTAAGAATTTTATCGTTGGCAAGGATGGTAAACACAAGAATCGACTGGATATCAAGACTCAGGGGGTAACTCCTTTTACTAATTTCGCCCGCGTCCTGGCCTTGAAATATGGGATCAAAGAGACCAATACCCTGGCCCGCTTCAAGGTCCTGGTGGATGGGGGACATATCAGCGAAGATATCGGGGTGGTGGCCCATGAGGCATATGAACTGCAAATGCAGCAGCGCCTCGTCCATCAGCTCCGCCAGATTGAAGAGGGGACTCATCCCGATAATTATATTGACCCGGCACATCTGAGTGAGCTTGAGCGCCGGATGCTCAAAGATGCCTTTGCTGTGATCGAGCGCCTCTATGGCCTGCTTGGCAGCATGTATCCGGCAGGTTGAGGATATGTCCAGCATCCTCAGTCGACTCCCCTGGTTTAAGCAGCCTCATCCGCTGATTGCGCGGAACCGGGCGTTGTTTGATCAGTTTGATCAGTCACGGCCCCTGGATGAGTATACCTTTGTGGTCTGTGATACCGAACTCACAGGCCTTGATCGGCGTCGTGATGAGATCATCGCCATCGGGGCAGTAATGATTCGCAACCTGCAGATTGATCTGTCGAGCACCTTTCACAGCTATATCCGACCAGACAATATGGCGCATACCCGGGCCACCCTGGTTCATCGCATTACTCCGGGGCAGCTTGAACAGGCACCGTCTCTGGCAGAGGTGTTACCTGCCTTTGTTGAGTTTCTTGGCGGCAGTCTGGTGGTTGGTCATCACGTTGCCCTCGATATGACTTTTTTGAACCGGGCTGTCAAAAAGATTCTGGGCGGAACCCTGGCCAATCCAGGGGTTGATACCATGCGCATGGCCCAGGGCTATCGCCGGGTCTTGCTGGGCCATTATCACCAGCAGGGCGAGTCTCAGACTGGTTATTCCCTGGAGGCCTTGAGTCGTGAATATCAGCTCCCGCTGTTCAGGGCCCATGATGCCTTTGAAGATGCCATGCAGACCGCTTATCTCTTTTTGTATTTGCTCAAAAAATTCCGCAAAGGGGGCCTTTTGACTCTGAAGGATATTTATCAGGCAGGGCGAGTTGGCAGCCTGCGGTATTGAGGGCAGGTTCTTCTGTCACGTTGTCGGGATTGTGTTTTTGTGTAAATGTTTGTAATCGTGATGGAAAGATTTTTGTTGGTTGCCAGGAGGGACCCGCCCTTATCTTGGATAAGTCGTTGACAGGTTTTGTTACGCTGTGATATATAGGCAGGTTTGAGGTGGTTTGGTAGTAAAATTTTAAATTTGGGAGGAGAGTATGAGTAACGCACAGTTGTACTGGCAGGCGAATCTCCGATTAGTAATCGGCTGTATCTTCGTCTGGTTTGTGGTTTCATTCGGTTTTGGTATCTTACTGGTTGACCAGTTGAATACCATCCGGATAGGCGGTTACAAGTTGGGCTTCTGGTTTGCCCAGCAGGGATCCATTTACACCTTTCTGGTCCTGATTTTCTATTATGCTATTCGGATGAACATGCTTGATCGCAAGTTCGGCGTCCAAGAAGACTAAGGGAGAGACACGAACATGGATCTTAAAACAATGACTTATCTTGTGGTGGGCGCAACCTTTGCCCTCTACATCTTTATTGCTATCCGCTCTCGGGCCAAAAACACGGCCGAGTTTTATGTGGCTGGCAAGGGTGTCCATCCGGTACTCAACGGTATGGCCACTGGCGCCGACTGGATGTCTGCGGCCTCCTTTATCTCCATGGCTGGTCTCATTGCCTTTCAGGGTTTTGATGCCTCGGTCTATCTCATGGGTTGGACCGGTGGTTATGTACTCCTGGCCATGCTCTTGGCTCCTTATCTGCGTAAATACGGAAAATTCACCGTACCTGCATTTATCGGTGACCGCTTCTACTCCAACACCGCCCGGGTCGTGGCTGTTATCTGCCTGATCACGGCCTCAATCACCTATGTTATCGGCCAGATGAAGGGTATCGGCGTTGCCTTTTCCCGCTTCCTCGAGGTCGATTTCTCGGTTGGTCTGATGGCCGGTATGGTTATTGTCTTCATCTATGCCGTTCTCGGTGGAATGAAGGGCGTAACCAACACCCAGATCGCCCAGTACTGCGTTTTGATCTTTGCCTATACCGTGCCTGCGATTTTTATTTCCCTGCAGCTGACCGGCAACTTCCTGCCTCAGCTCGGTCTTGGTTCAATGATGGCCGACGGCAGTGGCGTCTATCTCCTGGACAAGCTCGACAAGTCTCTGGTGGATCTGGGCTTTAACGCCTATACCACCCAGAAGGGCTCGACCCTGAACCTGTTCCTCCTCACCATGTCCTTGATGATCGGAACGGCGGGTCTGCCCCATGTTATCATGCGCTTTTTCACCGTACCCAAGGTCCGTGATGCCCGTTTCTCAGCTGGTTGGGCCTTGGTCTTTATTGCCCTCCTTTACACCACCGCACCTGCGGTTGGTGCCATGGCTCGCATGAACCTGATGGATACCATCCAGATTGGCGAGATCGGCAGCCCTGAGGGCAATCTGAAATATGAAGATCGTCCCCAGTGGTTCAAGAACTGGGAGAAGACCGGTCTGCTTGTCTTTGAAGACAAAAACAACGACGGCCGTATTCAGTACTACGGTGGATCCGCTGACTTTGCGGCCACTGCTGCGGCAAACGGCTGGGCCGGAAACGAGATGGTCAAGGTCGATCGGGATATCATGGTCCTTGCCAATCCTGAGATTGCCAAATTGCCCAACTGGACCATTGCTCTGGTTGCGGCTGGTGGTATTGCTGCGGCCCTGTCCACGGCTGCCGGTCTCCTGCTCGCCATTTCTTCGGCCGTCTCTCATGATCTCTGTAAGGGGGTCTGGTTCCCGAATATGGATGATAAGACTGAGCTCCTGACCAGTCGTTTTGCCATGGCCGGTGCCATTTGCGTGGCCGGTTATCTGGGGCTGAATCCTCCGGGATTTGCTGCGCAGGTTGTGGCCCTGGCCTTTGGTCTGGCCGCCTCGTCTCTGTTCCCGGCAATCATGCTTGGTATCTTTGACAAGCGCTGTAACCGTGAAGGTGCCATCGCTGGTATGCTCACCGGTCTGGGTTCTACTCTGCTCTATATCTTCTGGTTCAAGGGATGGTTCTTCGTGGCGTCCACTGCCATGGCTCCGGATACCGCCGCCAATTGGCTGCTCGGTGTTTCTCCTGGTTCCTTTGGTGCAGTTGGGGCGATGCTGAACTTTATCGTTGCTATCGTGGTCTCGCGTATGACTGAGCCTCCGCCCCTGCACATCCAGCATCTGGTTGAGGACATCCGTGTCCCCATGGGTGCCGGTGGTGCCGCCATGGATCATTGATCCAGACCTGCATTTCTGATAGAGCTGCCAATGGCTGATCAATAGCTGATCAATAACAGCCATTGGCAGAAGGTAATAAAAACGCATCCGTAATACTTTACGGATGCGTTTTTTTGTTTTAATAATCGTCACAGACTGTGATGAATTTAAACATGCCTGGTCTGCTTCGTGATCAAATCTGCATCCACCGAGTCAAAATCCATGAGTAATTTGTTGACCAGCGCCGAGTGTTGCCTGCATATCATTGACCCGCAAGAACGTTTGATGGCTCAGATTCATGAGGCAGATCGGGTGACTGTGACCATCCGCCAGCTGATTGCCTGTGCGCAGATTCTTGCGCTGCCAATTATCGCCAATACCCAGTACAAAAAGGGCTTGGGCCCCTATGTCACTGAGCTTGAGGAGTTGGTTCAGGGGATTCCGCGACCCGACAAGGTGGAGTTCAATGCCCTGGCCAATGTTGAGACCCTGGCCCTGGTCAAGGCTCTTCCGAGCCACGTCAACACCCTGATTCTGGCCGGAGTCGAGACTCATATCTGTATCTATCAGACCGCCCTTGCGGCCCTGGATATGGGGTTGACCCCATGGATTGTGGCCGACGGGGTCTCGGCCCGCAGCGCCCGTAACCACGAACTGGGTCTGGCCCGTCTTGCCGCAGCTGGAGCCATCGTCGGCCCGGCCGAAATGATTATCTATCAGCTCCTGGGCCGTGCCGGTACGCCTGAGTTCAAGGCTGTCCTGCCCCATATTGTCTGATCCCTGAATTATTCAACCTCATCCATTGATCGTATACTCATGACTGGAAACCAAATTCGCCAAAAATTTCTCCAATATTTTCAAGATAAAGAACATACAGTGGTTGAGAGTTCGTCCCTGGTTCCCCAGGATGATCCAACCCTGCTCTTCACCAATGCCGGTATGGTGCAGTTCAAGACCGTGTTCATGGGTGAGGATCGCCGTGATTATGTCCGTGCCGTGACCTCGCAGCGTTGCGTCCGCGCCGGTGGTAAGCACAACGATCTTGAAAATGTTGGCTACACCGCCCGTCATCACACCTTCTTTGAGATGCTTGGGAATTTTTCCTTTGGTGATTATTTCAAGGAAGATGCCATTCATCTGGCCTGGGATTTTCTGGTGCGTGAACTGGGCGTGCCTGCGGAAAAACTCTGGGTGTCGATCTTTGATGATGATGATGAGGCCTATGCCCTCTGGGAAAAGGTTGAAGGTCTGCCTAAGGGACGGATCGTACGCATGGGCGAGAAAGATAATTTCTGGTCCATGGGAGACACGGGTCCCTGCGGTCCCTGTTCTGAGATCCATATCGACCAGGGTGTCGAGGCCGGTTGCGGCCGTGAGGATTGCGCTCTGGGCTGTGACTGCGATCGTTATCTGGAGCTTTGGAATCTGGTATTCATGCAGTTTAACCGCAGCGAGGACGGGACCATGACCCCGTTGCCCAGGCCAAGTATTGATACCGGCATGGGCCTTGAGCGGGTGGCTGCTGTCCTTCAGGGCAAGGTGAACAATTACGATTCTGATCTCTTCAGTCCGGTGATTAGCCGCCTGGAGACTTTGTCCGGGCGCAGCTATGTCGGCGATCAGAGCGATGGAGCCGATCGGGTGGCCATGCGGGTTATTGCCGATCACGCTCGGGCCACCACCTTCCTGGTGAGCGACGGTGTCCTTCCTTCCAATGAGGGCCGGGGCTATGTCCTGCGGCGCATTATGCGTCGGGCCATTCGGTACGGCCGCAATCTGGGTCTCAAAAACTTATTTCTCGAGCCTGTCTGTGCGGTGGTGGTCGAGGGTATGCTTGACTCCTATCCCCACTTGCAACAGGCCCGGGAATTGTTGATCAAGGTGGTCAATAATGAAGAGGAGCGCTTTCGCGAGACCCTCGAGAACGGTCTGACCCTGCTTGATGAGGAGATTGAACGCATTGCCCACACAGATGGCCGGATGATCAGCGGTGGGTTTATCTTTAAGCTCTACGATACCTTTGGTTTTCCTGTAGATATCGTCAGGGATATCTCGCTTGAGCGTGGTGTGACCTTTGATGAGGCTGGATTTTTAGAAGCCATGGAGCGCCAGCGCGCCCTGAGCCGGGCGTCCCAGAAAGGAGGCAAGGTTCATGGTCGTGATCAGGGCGTACGCCAACTGGCTGAGGCGGGTGTGCGCAGTACCTTTGTGGGGTATGGCCAGTTGACCGCCAGCAGCCAGGTGTGCGGCCTGCTGGCCCTTGATGGTGTTACCCTTGCTCGGGCTGCGGCAGGAGACGAGGTGCGAGTGTTGGTTGCAGCAACCCCTTTCTATGGTGAGTCTGGTGGTCAGCTCGGCGACAGTGGTGTGCTCCTGTGGCCTGGTGGTCGGGCACGGGTCCTGGACACCACCATTGAGGGTGAGGGGATGATCCTGCACCGAGTGCGGGTTGCGGAAGGCACCCTGGTCATGGGCCAGGAGCTTGAGCTGGCCGTTGATGAGCAGTTGCGTGGTGATACCGCAGCGAACCATACAGCGACCCATTTGCTCCAGGCGGCCCTACGGGAGGTCCTGGGAGACCATGTCAAGCAATCTGGTTCTCTGGTTGGCACAGACCGTCTCCGCTTTGATTTTACCCATTTCTCTCAGCCCACAGCAGAGGAATTGCGTCTGGTGGAAGAGCAGGTCAATAGGATGATTCGGGCCGATGTGGTCCTTGATGTCCAGGTCCTGTCCCGTGATGAGGCCGTGCAAGGGGGGGCCACCGCCCTGTTCGGTGAGAAGTACGGAGATGAGGTGCGGGTGGTTGCGGTGCCAGGCTTCAGCAAGGAACTCTGTGGCGGTACGCACGTCCGCGCTACTGGTGAGATCGGTTTGTTTAAAATTATCAGTGAGGGTGGCATTGCCGCCGGCATTCGGCGTATTGAGGCCTTGACTGGCCGTTCGGCCCTGGCTCAGGTGCAAAACCAGGCTGAGCGCGAGCAGGAGCTCTGTCGGCGTCTCAATGCTGTCCCTGAAGCCCTGGCTGAGAAGATGGAGTCTTTGTTTGCCGTACAGAAGCAGCTGGAGAAAAAGGTGGCCGAGCTTTCGGCCCGCCTTGCGGCCACTGACCTGGATACCCTGCTGAGCCAGGCCGTAGATGTTGAAGGTGTTCGGGTAATGGCAGCTGAGATACCTCTGGACAACGCCAAGACCTTGCGTGATCTGGGTGATCGAGTGCGCGAGCGGATGGCGTCTGGTGTGGCCGTACTTGGTGGTGTGGTGGACGGTAAGGCCGCTATCCTGGCCATAGTCTCCAGGGATTTGACCAAGACCATTCCCGCCGGTGCCCTGATTAAAGAGGTGGCGGCCCTGGTGGGCGGGAAAGGCGGTGGCCGTCCGGATATGGCTCAGGCCGGTGGTCCCATGGCCGATAAGTTACCCGGCGCCATTGCTGCAGTGGCCGATTGCGTACGTAGAATCATCCTTGGTTGAAAGTATATTTTGGCTCAGCAAAGATGATACAACGTGCTGGAAATGTACCATTTATCCCCTTGATAAGCCTGTTAGGTAAAGTTTATAAAAAAGTTGACACGCCCAGCCTTATGGGGTAAAACCGTTTTTCGTAATGTGAATCGCCATTCATTTTGGGTGGAGTTTTCTGAGTCATCTTCGTCAATCAGGAGAGTATCGTATGATTACAATGGATATCACCCTCGTGATGCAGATCGTGAACATGATTATCCTCATGTTTGTGCTCAATGCTGTTATTTATAAACCTGTGCGAAAGGTCTTACGAGATCGGGCCGACAAACTACAGGGTATGAATGACGGAATCGCGAAGCTTGAGGACAATGCCAGTCGGCGCCAGGACGAGGTCAATACCAAGATGGCAACTGCTTCAGGTAAGGCTAAGGCCGCCCTTGACGCAGCCCGCAACGAGGCACAGACCGCTGGCGATCAGAGGCTTACCGCCATCAAGGCCGAGTCGGATGCAATTAAGGAAAAAGAGCTGGCGGATGTGACTGCTCAGATTGTAGCGGCCCGTAAGGAGTTACAGGCAGGACTGGAAGGCTTTGCCGCAGCCATGGCTGGAAAAATTCTCGGAAGGAGTCTTTAAGATGAAGAGAGGGAAACTGATAGCCGGAATGGGCGCCCTGCTGGCTGCTGCCCTGGTCTTTTCCATGGCCTCGACTGGCTGGGCTGCGAGTGAAGGTTACGATAGTCTGGCCCCACACAAGCTCTGGGACCTGCTTTGGCGGGTAATGAACTTTGCCGTCCTGATCTTCATTCTTGTGAAGTTTGGGGCCAAGCCCATCGGTTCGGCTTTATCCGGACGACGCAAACAGATCGGTGAAGACATTCGTGTTCTTGAGGAGAAGAAGGCCGCGGCCGAGCGCTCATATCAGGAGTTTTCTGCGAAACTTGCCACCGTTGAAAAAGATATTGATACCATTGTCGAACGAGCAGTGGCTCAGGCCGAGATTGAGAAGGCCAGAATCCTTGAGCGAGCCGAGAAGGCTGCCGAGGATATTCAGCGTCAGGCCAAGATGGTTATTGCCAACGAGGTCACTGCTGCCAAGCGTGAGCTCAAGAACGAGGTGGCCGAGCAGGCTGCGTTGATGGCTGAGGAGATAGTCAAACAGAACCTGACGGCAGCAGATCAGGTCAAGATTGTCGAAGATTACTTGGGTAAAGTAGGAGCCGTACAGTGAAACAGACGATCCTCGCGCGCAGATATGCCAAGGCCATCTTCATGGTCGGCACGGAAGAAAGCAAATACGAAGAGTATAACGAAGTACTGCAGGCAGTGGCTGGCCTCTACGCCTCCAACCCCGAAGTCGTTGACGCCCTGACCAACCCTCTTTATCCTCTTGATGTTCGTCAGAAGGTCATGAGTGGTATGATTGCCTCCATGGGAGTGGATAAGGTTATGGCCAATTTTCTCAACCTCCTGGTTGAGAAGAAGCGTGCAGTATTCCTTCCTGAAATTGCAGAAGAATTTAAAAGCATGGTGGACGAACTCAAAAACGTCAGTCATGGTACAGTTATTTCAGCCGTTGAGCTGGATGAAGAGTTGCAGGGTAAGATTCGGGAGACACTTGAAAAGCTAACTGGCAAGAAAGTGGAGCTGACCACATCCATCGATGCGTCGATTATCGGCGGTATTGTTGCCCAGGTCGGAGACCTGGTACTGGACGGGAGTATCAGGACCCAGCTTGCAAGTTTAAAAGATTCCATTAAAGGGAGAGAGTAACAATGCAGATCAAAGCCGAAGAAATCAGCCAGATTATAAAAGATCAGATTGGCGAGTACGAAACCAGTATTGACCTCAACGAGACCGGTATTGTAATCTCAGTTGGTGACGGTATTGCCCGTGTTTACGGCGTACAGAACTGCATGGCCATGGAGCTCCTTGAGTTCCCCGGCGGCATCATGGGTCTTGCCCTGAACCTCGAGGCCGACAACGTCGGTTGTGCCGTACTCGGCCGGGTCGAGGGGATCAAAGAAGGTGACGTCGTCAAGCGGACCGGTAAGATTGCAGAGGTTCCTGTGGGACCAGCAATGGAAGGTCGCGTTGTCGATGGACTCGGTTACCCCATTGACGGTCTGGGCCCCATCAAAACCACAGAGACCTCCAAGATTGAGGTTATGGCTCCTGGTGTTATCGCCCGTAAGGGTGTTCATGAGCCCTGTTACACAGGTGCCAAGGCCGTTGATGCCATGACCCCGGTTGGTCGTGGACAGCGCGAGCTGGTCATTGGCGATCGCCAGATCGGCAAGACCTCTCTCTGTGTCGATGCAATCATTGCCCAGAAAAATACTGATGTTCACTGTATCTACGTGGCCGTTGGTCAGAAGAAATCTACCGTTGCCCTGGTGGTTGAGGCCCTGCGTAAGAATGGTGCCATGGAGTACACCACAGTCGTTGCCGCCTGTGCCTCTGATCCTGCTCCCATGCAGTACATTGCCCCATTTGCCGGAACCTCCATGGGTGAGTATTTCCGCGATCGCGGCCAGCACGCCCTGATCATCTATGACGATCTCTCCAAACAGGCCGTTGCCTATCGTGAGCTTTCACTCCTTCTTCGTCGTCCGCCAGGTCGTGAGGCCTATCCCGGTGATATTTTCTTCAACCATTCTCGTCTCCTTGAGCGTTCCTCCAAGGTCAACGATGAGTTGGGTGCCGGTTCTCTGACCGCCCTGCCAATCATCGAGACCCAGGCTGGCGACGTTTCTGCCTTCATCCCGACCAACGTTATTTCCATTACCGATGGTCAGGTTTACCTTGAACCCAACCTCTTCTTCTCCGGTGTGCGTCCGGCCATTAACGTCGGCCTCTCGGTTTCCCGAGTTGGTGGTGCAGCCCAGGTCAAGGCCATGAAGCAGGTCGCAGGTACCCTGCGCCTCGATCTTGCCCAGTATCGTGAACTCGCTGCCTTTGCTGCCTTTGGTTCAGATCTTGATGCCGGAACCCAGGCCCAGCTTACCCGTGGTGCACGACTGGTTGAGATCCTCAAGCAGCCTCAGTACCAGCCCTTGGCCATGGAGCAACAGGTTACCATTCTTTACGCCGGAGCCAACGGTTACCTGGACCAGTTCCCTATTGAGACCTTGGGTGATTACGAGCGTGAACTCTATAGCTACATCGAATCCAATGATCCCTCTATCTTCTCTGACCTCACCGAGAAGCAGGAGTTTACCGATTCTATCAAGCAAAAATTGAATGCCGCTCTGACCAGCTTTGGCGACACCTTCAAGGCAACCAAGGGACTTAACTAAGAGGGGTAGGATTCAGTTATGCCAAGCTTACAAGACGTAAAGTCGAAAATAGCGGGTGTCAAAAAGACAGCCCAGATAACGAAGGCCATGAACATGGTCGCCTCCTCAAAGCTGCGGGGTGCCCAGGAGAAGATGGAGTCGTTCAGACCCTATACCTCCAAGTTTAACGAGGCCATGTCCAACCTGTCCGGCGGTTCTAACACGGGTGCTTTTCCATTGATGGAAGTCCGTGCAGTGAAGAACGTCGAAATTGTAGTCATAACCTCTGACCGTGGTCTGTGCGGTTCTTTCAACTCCAACATTAATAAGATGGTGGAGAAGAAAATCCGCGCCTATGAGGCCGAGGGCAAGACTGTGTCCCTGGTCTGTGTCGGCAAGAAGTCAAATTCTTATTTCCGCAAGACCGGAAAGGTACGGAAGGCTTATCTTGATATCATGTCGACCTTCCAGATGTTCCATGCCCGGGAGATTGCCCAGGATGTGGCCCAGAACTTTATCAATCAGGGCTCTGATCAGGTTGAGGTGGTCTACGGTCACTTCAAGTCTGTGGCGATTCAACGACCGGCCGAGCAATCCTTGTTGCCCATCCAACCTATTGAAGGTGACGAGAGTGCGACCCCTAAGAGCAGTGGTGAGTATATCTATGAGCCTTCCACGGAAGAGATCATGGAGGTTCTGCAGCCCCTGTATCTGAATGTCACCGTCTATCATGCAATGCTTGAAGTAGGTGCCAGCGAGCAGGCTGCACGTATGACTGCCATGGACAACGCAACCAGTGCATGTAGAGATATTATTAGCAACCTGACCTTGGTCTATAACAAGGCCCGTCAGGCAGCTGTTACCGGCGAACTGATGGATATTGTTGGTGGCGCCGAGGCCCTTAAGGGTTAAGTTAAGGGATAAGAGAGCACTAACAATTTAATCATACTTTGAGGAGGGGTGTATCCCTATGAGTGAGCAAAAAGTAGGAAAGATCACACAGGTAATTGGTCCGGTCGTCGATGTTGAGTTTGAGCCCGGTAAACTGCCGACCATCATGAACGCATTGATGGTCAGTAACCCTGGTATCAACGATGATGCCGATAACCTGGTTATTGAAGTAGCCCAGCATCTCGGTGACAACGCATGTCGCTGTATCGCTATGGATGCTACCGATGGTCTGGTTCGCGGTATGCAAGTACGTGATTCAGGTCTCCCCATCACCATCCCGGTTGGCGCACCTGCCCTGGGACGGATCATGAATGTCGTTGGTCGCCCGGTTGATGGTTTGGGGCCAATCACTTCAGATAAGCTCAGACCTATTCATCGTGAAGCCCCCCTGTTCACCGAGCAGGATACCGAGGTTCGCGTCCTTGAGACCGGTATTAAGGTAATCGATCTTCTGGTTTCCTTCCCTCAGGGTGGTAAGATGGGCCTCTTCGGCGGCGCCGGTTGTGGTAAGACTGTTATTATGATGGAGATGGTTAACAACATCGCCATGCATCATGGTGGTATCTCAGTCTTCTGCGGTGTTGGTGAGCGTACCCGTGAAGGAAATGATCTCTACCATGAGATGAAAGATTCAGGCGTTCTTCCTAAAGCCGCACTGGTTTATGGCCAGATGACAGAGCCTCCCGGAGCCCGTTCCCGTGTGGCCCTGACCGGTCTGACCGCTGCTGAGTACTTCCGTGATGAGGAAGGCCAGGATGTTCTCTTCTTTGTTGATAATATCTTCCGCTTTACTCAGGCCGGTTCTGAGGTTTCCGCCCTTCTTGGACGTATTCCTTCAGCGGTTGGTTACCAGCCCACTCTGGCCACTGATCTTGGTGCCCTGCAGGAGCGTATTACTTCCACCACCAAGGGTTCCATTACCGCGGTTCAGTGCGTATACGTACCTGCTGATGACTTGACAGATCCTGCCCCTGCGACCACCTTTGCTCATCTCGACGGAACTGTTGTTCTCTCCCGTCAGATCGCTGAGCTCGGTATCTATCCTGCGGTTGATCCCCTGGATTCAACCTCTCGTATCCTTGATCCCAATGTTGTTGGTCAGGAGCATTACGATGTAGCCCGAGGTGCTCAGATCTCTCTGCAGAAGTACAAAGATCTGCAGGATATTATCGCCATCCTTGGTATGGACGAGCTCTCTGAGGAAGATCAGCTTCTGGTTGGCCGTGCCCGTAAGATTCAACGCTTCCTTTCACAGCCCTTCACCGTTGCTGAAGTTTTTACCGGTATGGCTGGTAAGTTCGTAAAGGTTGCTGATACCGTCCAGGGCTTTAAGGAGATCCTGGAAGGTAAGCACGATGAGCTCTCAGAGAACTCCTTCTACATGGTCGGCGGCATTGACGAAGTCCTCGCTAAGGCTGCCAAGGAAAAGGCTTAATCGATTCAACTGTGTAGAGAGGTTTTATCATGGCACAACAGATACGATTGGAAGTAGTCACACCCTCCGGGGCTGTGGTCAATGAGGACGTTGATATTGTTAACGCTCCTGGATACGGCGGTGATTTTGGTGTATTGGCCAATCATGCCCCGTTTCTTTCGACCATAAAGATCGGTATCCTCAGCTATCAGCAGGGGAAGGATCGTGGTAATCTGATGATCAGCGGCGGCTTTTGTGAAGTCTCCAACAATAAGATCACCTTCTTGGTTGAAAGCGCTGAGTTTGGCTCTCAGGTCGATGTTGATCGGGCCATGAAGGCCAAAGAGCGCGCTGAGCAGCGTCTGGCCAAGGCCACCCAACACGATGACACCCTCAATCGTGCTCGGGCAGAGGCTGCGCTCCATCGTGCCCTTGCGCGCATGAAGGCTTCTAAGCTCAACTGATCAGTATTCCTGTCTTATTAAAAAGGCCGTCCTTTGGGACGGCCTTTTTTTTTATCCAATGCAAAGAGTGTCAATTTTTGTTATGTTACCCGTCAATAAAAATGATGAAGGTGCATCCCTGTGATAGTAGGGGGTCGCACCTTTTTTCAGAATATGACTCAAATTGTAGAGGACCAGTTATGAAGGCAAAAGAACGCATGGCCATTGCTCGGCAGATGCCGGTCGAGCTTACTGTGGCCGAACGGATTACCAATTTTGACGAAATTGTGGCAGGCTACAGCCTTGAGACCGCCGTACTGGAGGCAAATCGTTGCCTCCAGTGCAAGAAACCCAGCTGCCGTGATGGCTGTCCCATCAACAATGACATTCCCGCCTTTATTGCCCTGCTTCGTGAACGTCAGTTTGAAGAGGCCTATTGGAAGGTTCGTGAGACTTCATCCATGCCTGCCGTCTGTTCCCGGGTCTGCCCCCATGAGTTTCAATGTGAGGGCTCCTGTGTCCGCGGGAAGGGCAAGGGACAGCCCGTGGCCATTGGGATGCTTGAACGTTTTCTGGTGGACTGGATGGTTGCCAACGGCAAGAGCCTTGCACGGGAGTGTGCTCTACCCGGTGACAAGAAGGTTGCCATAGTTGGATCCGGACCAGCCGGTATGACCGTTGCTTATTATCTGGCCCACCAGGGTATACCCTGTACCATCTTTGAGAGCTTGTCTGAGTACGGCGGGATGCTCACCGTTGGTATCCCAGCCTTCCGTCTCCCCCGTGACATTATCAATGCTGAGTTTGATGCCCTTAAGAGCTGTGGGGTCACCTTGAAGACTGGTGTGTGCATTGGTCGCGATAAGTCTTTACAGGACCTGCGTGACGAGGGTTTTGCTGCCGTGTTCATGGGAGTTGGTGCCCATGCCAGTCGCAAGCTTGGCTTGGACGATGAGGAAAGCACCGAAGGTGTTATGCACGGTGTTGACTACCTCCGCCGTGTCAACCTAGGCGAACAGATCGATCTTGGTAAAAAGGTGGTTGTGGTTGGTGGCGGTAACGTGGCCATTGATGTTGCCAGGACCGCCCTCCGTTTTGGTTCCAGTGATGTCTTTATCCTCTATCGCCGTTCCAAGGCAGAGATGCCTGCCTCCATGGCAGAGGTTCATCATCTTGAAGAAGAGGGCGTGCGGATTGAGATGCTTGCTGCTCCGGTGAAGATCCATCATGAGAATGGACAGTTGACCGGTGTTGAGTGTGTTCGTATGGGGCTTGGAGAGCCGGACGCCTCAGGACGGCGTCGACCTGTTGTTCAGGAGGGCTCCAACTTCATCATCGAGGCCGATTCACTTGTCCCAGCCATTAGCCAGAATGTTGATCATACTGCAGATGATGGTGTTGGGTTCAGGCTCACGACCTGGGGCACCTACGATACTGATCCTCTTACCCTGCAGACCTCTGTGAATTGGATTTTCGCTGGTGGCGATGACGTTCTTGGACCCCAGACAGCAGCGAAGGCGGTGTACCAGGGCAAGGTTGCTGCTGAATCCATTGTGTGCTATCTGAATGGTAAAGACCTGATGACCGATCGGGAATTTCTCTGCAAGCTTGAAGACTGATTTGAGATAATCAGCACAATTACAGTGTGGTTCTTTTATTTGGCGTTAACCAGGATGCAGGAGTTTGTTCTCTTTGCGTCAGGTTAACGCCTTTCTTGTTACTTGTCAGTTCCTGAGAGTCCGGGCATAGAGTTTTTAATTTTTCCTCTGCTAACCCGGACGTGGTTCGATGAAGATGGATATCCCGAGCAGGAGGCTGATGAGATACAGGAGGGGGCGAAGCATGAAGTTCAGATGAGTCACGGGCTGGGCGTCATTCCTTGAGGAGCCGTTCGATCTCGTAGACCACCTCCAGGGCCTGGCGCGGGGTCAGGTGGTCGGCCTGGATAGTCTTGAGGAAGTCGATAATGGGATCAGCGGGTGGGCTGAACAGGGCGAGCTGCTGTGGGTGTTTCCCCTGCGTCGCCTTCTTTTTCTTGCCCTCCCTGGCGATGTTTGGTCGTCCGGCGTGGTCGAATTCACCGGACTCGATGTTGTGCAGGATCTCACCGGCGCGCTTGACCACCCGTTCGGGGACTCCGGCCAAGGCGGCCACCTGAATACCGTAGCTGCGGTTTGCCCCGCCCTTGACCAGTTTGTGCAGGAAGATAATGGTCTCGTTCCATTCACGCACGGCAATGGAGTAGTTGTGCACCCGGGGACGGGTGCGGGCGAGATCCGTCAACTCGTGGTAATGGGTGGCAAACAGGGTCTTTACCCCGCGGCCGTCCTTCTCCACCAGGTCCTCGGCCACGGCCCAGGCAATGGCCAGTCCGTCGTAGGTCGAAGTACCGCGACCGATCTCATCGAGGATGACCAGGCTGCGGTCCGTGGCGTTGTTGAGGATATTGGCGGTCTCGTTCATCTCAACCATGAAGGTGGACTGGCCACGTCTCAGGTCATCCATGGCCCCGACTCGGGTGAAGATCCGGTCAACCACGCCGATCTCGGCCCGATCAGCCGGGACAAAGCTGCCCATCTGGGCCATGAGCACGATCAGGGCGGTCTGGCGGAGGATGGTCGACTTCCCGGCCATGTTAGGTCCGGTGATAATCAGGACTTCCTGGTCGCTCTGATCGAGATGGGTGTCATTGGGGACAAAGGTGCCGGGAGGCAGGGAGCGCTCGATCACCGGGTGGCGACCCTCTGTGATCGAAATAAGCTCGCCCTCATTGACCTCGGGGCGCTGGTAGCGGTAAAGCCTGGCCACCTCTGCCAGGGCGCTGAAAAAGTCGATCCGGGCCAAGTGCTGGGCGCATCTGATCAGGCGGGGGCTGGCTGCGACCAGAGTGGCGCGGATCTCTGAAAACAGCTGGTACTCCAGTTCCAGACAGCGCTCCTGCGCCCCCAGGACCTTGTCCTCAAATTCCTTTAACTCCGGGGTGATGAAGCGTTCGGCATTGGCCAGGGTCTGTTTGCGGATATAATGATCTGGGACCTTGTCGGCCTGAAGTTTACTGACCTCCAGGAAATAACCAAAGACCCTGTTGTAGCCCACCTTGAGTTTGCCAATGCCAGTGGCCTCCCGCTCGCTCTGTTCAAGGCTTGCGATCAATTGTTTGGAGTCTCTCTGGAGGAGGAGTAACTCATCAAGCTCTGGGTGGTAGCCCTCCTTGATCAGTTTGCCGTCACGGACGGTGATGGGAGGTTCTTCGTGGATAGCTGCTTCCAGGAGTTGATAGAGATCGTCCATCAGGTCGATCTCCTGGGCAATCTCCAGGAGCTTAGGGGCCAGGCAGGAGCTCAGGAGTTCACGGATGGCGGGCAGGCGGGCCAGAGACTGCTTCACGGCCAACATGTCCCGGCCATTGCCGCTGCCCAGGACCATGCGGCTGTTGAGACGCTCCAGGTCGTAGACCTCGGCCAGCAGGCTACGCAATTGTTCACGACGGCGTCCGTTCTGGAGCAGGTCTGCCACGGCGTCCAGTCGGGCCCGGATCTGGCTCACGTCTTGGAGGGGGAAGAGCAGGCGCTGTTTGAGGATGCGCGCACCCATGGGGGTGCTGGTCTGATCAAGGATTGCCAGCAGCGAGCCCTGGCGTTTGCCACCGATGACGGTCTGGGTCAGTTCGAGATTGCGGCGCGAGGAGTCATCGATCTGGAGGATATGGCCAAGGTCAATGGGCGTCAGCCGTTCCAGGTGATTAATATCAGTTTTCTGGGTCTCTTGGATATAACCCAGGAGGATGCCTGCGGCGACTATGCCCTGTTGCAGATGGTCACAGCCGAATCCGGCCAGGTTACTGACCCGGAACTGGTCGATGAGCAATTCGCGACAGCTCTTGAGGTGAAAGAGACTGGCCTGGCGTCGGGTAATGCAGAGTCCGGGCAGCAGGGTCCGGGCGCTGTTCAGCAGTTCAGCCAGGGGCTTCTCGTCCTCATCGGCGATGAGCAACTCAGCCGGGGTCATCCGGGTCAGCTGATCAATGATCTGTTCCGGTTCGTGGCCCGTGTCTTCGAACTCCCCGGCCTGAAAGTCACCGGTGGACAGGTCAAGGAAGCTGATGCCGTAGAGATACCCGTCTTTGCTGGGCTTACGGCAGAGGGCCGCCACATAGAGGTTGTCCTTGTCATCCAGGAGTTGGTCATCGGTGACCACCCCTGGTGAGACCACGCGCACCACCTCGCGTCGAACGATGCCCTTGGCCTGGCCCGGATCTTCCATCTGTTCGCAGATGGCCACCCGCTTACCAGCGCGAATCAGCTTGGCCAGATAGGTGGGTGCGGCGTGGTAGGGGATACCGCACATGGGGACGCGGTTTTCTTCGTCCTTGCTGCTGCGTGAGGTCAGGGTGATGCCCAGAATCTTGGCCGCTTCCACAGCGTCATCCATGAACATCTCATAGAAGTCACCCATGCGGTAGAAGAGGATGGCATCGGGCTGTTGTTCCTTGATCTCCAGGTATTGCAGGAGCATGGGGGTCATTTTGGGCGGCTTACTCATTGTTTTATGGTCGATGTGGGAGTTGGTAGAGGGAGCCACGCATGCCCTGGCTGTCAATGGTGAGGATGGCGTAGCTGCCAGGAGCGCCGTGGGGCCCGGTTGAAAGAAAGCTGCCCGGGTTGATAAACAGCACCCCACCACTTTGATGGCAGACCGCCTGGTGACTGTGTCCGTAGACAATGCAGTCGGCCTGGGGAAACATATCCCAGACCCGTTCTTCGATGTTGTGGCGAGGGCCGCTGGCACCATGGCAAAGACCGATTGTCTTGCCAGCCAGGGTGATGAGTTTGCTGGCCGGCAAGGCCAGCTGGCATTCATGCGTACACATGTTGCCGTGTACGGCATGGACTTCGCGCGTACCATTCCTGCCGGCGCCAAGGGCCTTGAGGATGGCAAGATCACAGAGATCGCCAGCGTGGATGATCACGCTGCAGGCGTCAAAGGCCCGTGTGATCTGCTCATGGAACAGATCACTGTCCTGGTAAAGATGAGTATCGGAGAGAATACCGATGCGGATCATCAAACAACTCCCTGGCAATAAAAACAATGCGTGATGGTTTTGGCGGCCAATCAAACAGCTGGATGCTGTGATTGAAAATATCAGTCTACTATACTGGGAGTAGCAGGGAGAAGCATGGAAAAAATGGTCTTTTCCATGCGGCAATCAGCCCTGTGTGAAGGTGAGATGGTGCGCCGAATTACTTGGTTATTGGTTCTTGCCGCGAAGCAAAGGGCGTTGCAGCAGATCAGTGGGCCAAGACATTGGCGACCCGTTTTTGCGGGAATGACTGGTGATGAATGACTGGTGATGCTTCTTGAGAAGTGCTGCGAGTCCAACTGGTCAGTTGAACTCGCAGCATTGTCCATAGATGAGGAGTGGTGTCTTCAGACACCTGAGGTCATGACTCATGCACTGCCATCGGCGTTACAAGGTGGCTGCGATGAATCAGGTCGGCAATCTTCAGAGGCCCTCAGTCAAAGGCCATGTCGGTGGTCCATTCCTTCCAGACCTTGCCCACCAAGTCGGGACCTGGTTTCAGGGTCTTTTTGCCAGGTCTCCAGCCAGAAGGTGTGGCCTCGCCACCCTTGGTCTCGCGCACCAACTGGAAGGCCTGAACCTGGCGGAATGTCTCGTTGACATTGCGGCCCACGGGAGGTGTCAGGACCTCGTAACCTTGGACGACACCGTCCGGATCGATGATGAAGCGGCCTCGGGCCTCCACCCCGGCATTTTCGTCATAGACACCGTAGACACGGCCCACTTTGCCGCCAGCATCGGAGAGCATGGGGAAGGGGACGCCACCGTCCACCATTTTGGAAAGTTCGTTGTCGTCCCACATCTTGTGGACGAACATGGAGTCGATGGACATGGAGATGACCTCGGCGCCCAGCTTCTGGAACTCAGGGTATTTTTCGGCAACTGCCGAAATTTCGGTTGCTCAGACGAAGGTAAAATCACCTGGATAGAAGCAAAGCAGAACCCATTTGCCCAGGTAGTCTGAGAGCTTGAGATTGATAAATTTACCTTGTTGGTAGCCCGGAGCAACAAAGTCCGGGGCCTTCTGGCCGACAACGATCATGGAGCGTACCTCCTGAGAAGTTTCTTTCTGTTCTGAAGCCGCTTCTTGCGGTTCTTCACCTACCGGGCCACCTGTGGGCCGTGCGCAGCCCACTGCGCGTTCCTCTACCATGTTCACCTCCAATGATGAATTATTGAATAAGATAAAACCGTCAAGTAATGATTATCATTTGCGCTGTGTGTCTGTCAAGAAACAACAGGGCAGACCAGAGAAATTAACTGCTTGGCTTGACCTGGGTGGATTGTCATGTCGCACGACATTCCTCTGCATGGATATTTTTTAGGGCTTTATCAGGCAGGTGGTCAGCTGTTTAATACCTGTTGAGTCAAAAGCCCCAGTTGGTTGATTGAATAGGGTTTTTTTATAAAACCACCGACCCCGAGCTTAAGAGCTCTTTTGACGTCATGACTTTCTGAAAACCCACTGCAAACGATAGCCTTTTGTTCAGGGTAAAGTTTGATGATTTCTTCATATGTCTGGCAGCCGTTGATTCCCGGATCCATGATCATATCCATCACAATCAAGTCAACTGGTGTTTTTTTCACGAATTCGATGGCCAATTCTCCAGAGCACACTGAATCAACCCTGTAGTTGAGGGATGTTAGTATCTTATGTGCAATATCAAGAAGTTGTTTTTCGTCATCCACGACCAATACGTGTTCTCCATTCCCTGAAAACGTTTCCATGGGGACATCTTGTGTTTGTACCACTGTCTCAGTATTGCTCACTGGAAAATAGAGTTGAAAGCTGGTTCCCTGTTTGCTGCTTTCGACTGAAATTTTACCGTTGTGATCAAGGACAGTATTCCAGACAATGGCCAGGCCGAGGCCTGTACCGCTTCTGCCCATTGTTTTTTTCGTATAAAATGGCTCAAAGATATGTGCCAGGTCTTGTTCTGCAATGCCAGGGCCGTTGTCCTGTATCTTGAGGATTACATAATGACCTGGTGGTATCTCGCGAGATAATTCATCTGCCTGTTCAATCTGCCGATTGCAGGTTGAGATAAGGATATTCCCCCTGTTATCCATGGCCTCTGCGGCGTTGGTGATTAAGTTCATCACAGCTTTCTTGATGTGCACCGATGAGCAGGAAATATTGGAGTATTCTGCTGCTAGTTGCGTTGTGCAGCCTGTTTCCGGGTGTAATGATAGGAGTTTTTTGTATTCAGGAGAGCTGAGGTATTCCTCGATGAGTTTGTTGATGTCCTGTGTCTCTCTTGTGCAGGCGGCCCCTCTGGCAACAGTCAGGAGGTCGGCGACGACACTGGCCGCTCGTTTACCCGGTTCCTGAATTGCTTCCAGTGGTTGACGAAGGTCACTGGACGCGGGCAACTGCCGCAGGAGCATGTCTGGGTAGGCGATGATCCCCGAAAGAATATTATTTAAATCGTGGGCCACACCTCCGGCCATCAAGCCCATGGCCTCCATCTTCTCTGCCCTGAACAGCTTCTTTTGTAGTGCTTTTCGGTCGATCTCTTCTTTCTTGCGCTCGCTGATATCGCGGCAGGAGCAGAGTATGGCCTCTTCATTTTCAAATTCGATTCTTTTTGCTCGCACCTCAACAGGAATATGTTCACCGGAACGGTTGACCAGCTCTGTTTCGAACTGGGCACTGCCGGCCGTGCGTATCAACGCAAGCTGCGCTTGAATTGAGCCCATGGAGTTGTCCTGGTAGATGTCAAAAACCCTGAAATTTAGGACTTCCTTTTCGCTGTATCCAGTTCGATCACAGAACTGTTAATTGGCACTGCGGTATTGCCCGTCAAGGCTGGTGATACTGATACCATCCCCTGAGTTATCATAGAGAGCCCGATAACGACTTTCGCTGATTTGGAGCTCTTTAGTTTTCTCTTTTCTGTTGTGTATTTCACGCATGAGTTCTTGCGTGCGTTCGGTAACTTTATCCTCCAGATTGTCTTTTGCTGTTAGCAATGCCTGGTGGGTTGTTTCCCTGTTTTTTTCAAAGATAAGGGCAAAGAGCATGACCACCATGAGGGATGGAATAAAGCGCAGTGCAAGATCTTTACTGTATATATTGATCATTGACGTGTTGAGATCAATGACCATGATGCTGATGCAGGACAGCAGGTAAAAAAGTGAAACCAGAAATCCTTTTTTGGTCCCCAGCAGAAAGAAGACAAAGAGGGGAAAGGTGTAACTCCAGACAAAGGAGGTGCCCGAAATACCGCCGCTGATGAGGAGATAGGTGTACAGACAGTATATTGTCGCAATGCCTGTATAGATACAGATATCAAGACACCCTTTTTGTTTCATGAGGATAAGAGTAGCACCGAGTACAAGGGCCGCCAGGACGTCAAATGTTGCTAGCCACTGGTTCCCTTGCATGTATGCAAGAATGGCCAGGAGACAGAGAAAAACAATACCGACTACGTTGGTGCCGTACATCAGGACAGTTTTCCGCCTTGCCTCGCTGTGAACGATATCCCTGGAAGAGGAGAGCTGTGAGGAGGCAGGAAGGTGGGGGAGAAGAAAGGAAAGAATGTTAAACATATTGACAAGCCCCGTTTGTTCATAGCTGCTTGGAATGAAGGTACTAACTATTGTTTATAGTATCGGTAGTTCTTTGTAAAGATCCTTGCGGCGGAAATGGTGAAATGGGGGAGAGGTAAGAGAGGGGAATCGATTGATATCCTGAAAGTGGCTTGTTGAGAGGCGCGGTACTTTTTTGTGGCAATTCTGGTGTCGCAGCTTGTGGGTATTGTCTGGGGGGCTGTCGATGAATTAAGACGGTAAGTCAGCAGGTTGTGTTGTCTGGTTTATAATCTATTGCGGGTTATTCCCCGTTAAGGGTATAATATAAAATTTTGAAGAGCGATTGGCGCGGTTAGCCGATATTGACAGCTGAATTATCATCCCGCCGTGGCGGTCGACAAGGAGATTAATATGTATAGTACCTCTGATTTACGCAAGGGCCTCAAGATCGAGATTGACGGTGAGCCCTATCTCATCACCGACTTTGAATTTTCAAAGCCCGGCAAGGGCCAGGCCCTGTATCGTTGCAAGATGCGCAACATGATCACCGGGAACCAGTTCGTCAAGACCTATCGCTCCAGCGACAAGTTTGACAAGCCAGCCTTGGAAGAACGCAATATGCAGTACCTCTACAATCAAGAAGATGAGTACCATTTCATGGATACTGAGAACTTTGAGCAGCTTTTTGTTACCCGTGACCAGCTGGGCGATAATGTCAACTTTATGGTCGACAACATGGAGGTGACCGTACTCTTCTTCCAGGATCGGCCCATTGATGTCAGCCTGCCCAACTTTGTCAATCTCCTGGTGACCCAGGCTGATCCCTGGGTCAAGGGTGATACCTCGGGTTCGGATACCAAGCCCATAACCGTGGAGACTGGTTATGTCCTGCAGGTCCCACCTTTTGTTGATCAGGATGATAAGATCCAGATTGACACCCGCACCGGTGCCTATGTGACCCGGGTCAAGGAGTGATTTCACTCCAGGGTACCTGCCGCCATGCTTGATTTGCAAGGGCTGCGCACGCGCGCAGCCTTTTTTCAGGCCATCCGCCGTTTTTTTGTCGGCCTCGATTTTCTTGAGGTCGATACCCCCATCCGTCAGCCAGCCCTGATTCCAGAAGCCCATATCCAACCTCTGATCGCTGAGCCCTGGTTCCTCCAGGCCTCGCCTGAGCTGTGCATGAAGCGGCTTCTGGCCAGCGGCTGCCAGCAGATCTTTCAGTTGGCCCGCTGCTTTCGCAAGGACGAGCGTGGCCGTCTCCATCTCGAAGAGATGACCCTGCTTGAATGGTACAGGCAGAATGCTGATTATCACGATTTGATGGCGGATTGTGAGCACCTGGTGCGGGCGCTGGCGATTCAGATGGCTGAGGCGGGAGTGGTAGGACTGGACGGTGAGGGGCGCCTGCTTGCTGGTCAGAGGGATCGGTCTGGACTGGCGGCAGGTCAGGTAGATCAAACCGATCAGGCAGCAGAGCGGCGGTCCATCGACCTGAATCCACCCTGGACGCGCCTAAGCGTGGCCGAGGCCTTTAGTCGCTGGAGCCCAGTACCTCTGGCCCAGGCCCTGTCGGAGGATCTCTTCGATGAAATCCTGGTGGAGCATGTTGAACCGCACCTGGGCTGGGATCGCCCCCTGTTTCTGCTGGATTATCCTGTGGCATTGGCCTCGCTGGCCCGGTGTAAACCGGGGGCACCGCAGCTGGCAGAGCGCGTCGAACTTTATATCGCCGGAATAGAGATTGCCAATGGCTTTTCAGAGCTCTGCGATCCTGGCGAGCAACGAACCCGTTTTACCCAAGAGATCGAGCAGATTGCAGCCAGCGGTTGCCAGGCCCCAGCCATGCCGGAGCGTTTTTTGCAAGATCTGCATCGGCTGGATCAGGCCGCAGGCATTGCCCTGGGCCTGGATCGTCTGTTCATGCTCTTCCTCGGCGTAGATTCCGTTGCCGCAGCCCAGTCTTTTGCCCCAGACGACCTCTGATTTACCTTTTCCTGCCCTTATTCTTCCCCTGTCTTGGGGGTGCCACCGGTGGTTTTCTTTTGTCACTGTCCAGAAGTTGTTCCAGGATCTGCCGCTGCCGACCGCGCTCGCTCTTCGTCCGGGCAACGAATATCTTCTGATCTTTATCTCGATCCAGCCCAGTCACATACATGGCCGTTGACAGGGTCCCGGGTGTGGGGGTGAAATCCTGAAACTGGCGCACTGTAAGCCCCAGCTGCTTGAGCTTGGGAACCATGGCCCGGCAATGGGCATCGGTGCAGCCTGGATGGGCCGAGATCAGGTAGGGGCTGAGGAGCACCGGTCGTTTGAGCTCCTTATTCAGGCGTTGGCATTCCCTGACAAAGGCCTGGAGCTCATGGTGGTCTTCCTTGTGCATGAGCCTGAGGGTTTCACTCTCCGTGTGTTCCGGGGCGATCTTGAGCATGCCTGGGCAGTGGTCACGGATAATGGACCGCATCAGACGCGGGGTGCTGCGGAGCAATGCCATGCGCAGACCCGAGGAGATAAAGACATGCTTGACCCCGGGGATCTCGCGAGTCTGTTTCAAAAGAGTGAGAAAGCTCTCCTCGTCCACTTCAAGGTTGGGGCAGAGTTTGGGGTAGAGACAGTCGTGTTTCTTGCAACCGCCGATCTTGCAGCTGGTGGCGTAGAGGTTGGCCGTGGGGCCGCCCAGATCGCTGATCGTGCCGTTGAAGTCCTCCATGGCGGCGATGGCTCGGGCCTCTCGGAGGATGGATTTCTGGCTGCGACTGCTGACCGCTGGCCCCTGGTGACGGGTGATGGCGCAGAAGGAACAGTTCCCCGAGCAACCGCGAACGATGGTGATCGAGTCGCGGATCATGGCGTAGGCCGGGATATTGGGGGTGCTGGGGTGTGGCCGCCGGGAAAAGGGCAGGTCGTAGAGCTGGTCCATCTCTGCCGTGGAAAGTGGCTCTGCGGCCTGGTGCTGGATCAGCCAGAAATTTTGCTGTTGCTGGGCGAGAATGGTTTGTTCCCGGCCTCTGGCCTGGCGGTCAATGAGGCGTTCTGCCGTCATGAACTGGGTGATGTCGTCCTGGATTGTCAGCCAATTGGGCAGGATTTTGATTGCAGCAGCTTCAGCAACCGTCCCTGGACCAGCGGGAAAGCGCTCCAGGAAAGCACGTTCGGTGAGTCGTTCGCAGGTCCCATCGATCCCGCTTAAATCCTTGTCACCTGTTGCCAGCCGCCGGGCAACTTCAACCACCGCCCGTTCACCCATGCCGTAGACGAGCAGGTCAGCCTTGGCCTCGGTCAGCACTGATCCCCGCAGGCGTGCCTGTTTGTAATCGTAATGGATAAAGCGTCTGAGTGAGGCCTCCACCCCGCCTAGTATCACCGGCACTTCTTTATAAGCAGCCCGGGCAAGGCCAGCATAGATCAGGGCAGCTCGGTCCGGTCGTCGCCGCTCTTCTTTGCTTTGGCTGTTGCCGCGCCACGGCTTGCCGTCAGGGGAATAGGAGTCTTGGTCCCGGACCTTGCCATTGCCCGAGTAGTTGGCGACGATGGAGTCGAGATTGCCCCCACTGATGCCAAAGAAAAGACGGGGTTGGCCAAAGAGGCGAAAGTCATCGGGTCGGTCGAAGCGGGGCTGGGCCAGGATGGCCACCCGATATCCCTTGCTTTCCAGGAGGCGACCGATCAGGGCAATACCAAAGGATGGGTGGTCGATATAAGCATCACCACTGACCAGCACGATATCCACTTTGTCCCAGCCGCGGGCTGTGCATTCTTGTGGTGTGGCTGGAAAAGGGCTGTATGGAGTTGGCGTCATGGGGGATGATTGCTCGGTTTCGTGCTTGTTTTGTTTTGGTTCAGCGTGAATTGGACTTTTTGTCTGTTTGTGATAAACCATCACGAACGGAGGAAAAACCATGCGAAAGAAACGTCACAACTACACCCCAGAAGAAAAGGTTTCCATTTTACGTCGTCACCTGATCGAGCGTATAGCAGTTTCCGACCTGTGCGACGAGTACCAACTTCAGCCCAGGCTTTTCTACGACTGGCAGAAGCAATTTTTTGAGAACGGAGCGACCGCATTTGTCATCAAGGCCCGTCCTCAAAAACGTGCGGAACAAGTTAAAATTCAACAGCTTGAGGATAAGCTAATCAGAAAGCATGAGGTTCTTTCTGAGTTGCTGGAGGAGCATATTAAGCTAAAAAAAGAACTTGGGGAGCTCTAACCGGCAGCTGGGTTCCCCATGACATTCGTGATGCCGTTGTTGATTTTACCAAGAAGTGGAGCTCCAAGGCAGAAATTCCGTTGAAGTGCTTTATTTCCTGGTTGGACGTCTCAAAGAGCAAGTATTACAACTGGATCGATAGATACGGTAAAGTAAACGAGCATAATGCCTCTATCCCCCGCGACTTCTGGCTCGATCTATGGGAACGGGACGCTGTTGTGAAGTTCGCACTAGACAATCCCCTCAACGGATACCGGCGGCTGACCTTTATGATGCTGGATCAAAACATTGTGGCTATCAGCCCCTCAAGTACCTGGCGTGTTCTGACTCAAGCAGGTCTGCTGCAGAAGTGGAACAAGAAGCCATCTTTGAAAGGAACCGGATTTGTTCAACCTCTGCGCCCTCATGAACATTGGCATATAGATATCTCTTATCTCAATCTTCACGGGACGTTCTACTATATGTGCAGTTTGCTGGATGGCTGCAGTCGCTCTATCATCCATTGGGAAATTAGAGAGCAAATGACTGAAACAGACATAGAGATAATCCTCGAACGAGCCAAGGAAAGATATCCGGAAGCCAGGCCACGGATCATTTCAGACAACGGGCCTCAATTTATTGCCAAAGATTTCAAGGAATTCATCCGAATTTCAGGGATGACCCATGTCAGAACATCGCCTTATTATCCACAGTCAAACGGCAAGTTAGAGCGTTATCACAGAACAGTCAAATCGGAATGCATTCGTCCGGGCTCTCCGCTTTGTCTTGACGATGCCCGGAGAATTGTCGAAGAGTATGTTGAGTACTACAACAATGTTCGATTACACAGCGCCATTGGCTATGTGGCCCCCGCCGACAAGTTGAACGGTAAAGACCTAGAAATCTTCAAAGAGCGTGATCGAAAGCTTGAGGAAGCCAGAGAGCTGAGAAAACAAAAACGACAAAAATCCTCTCGGGGAATGACTCCCCTTGTGGACAAGACTAGACCCTTAACTCAAACAGCCTGAAAGTCCATTTCCGACTGAGGCAAAACAACATCACGTCATGCAGTGGATGAAACAAAGGCACATCTTCCCACTGGCAGTGAACGAATTTTGGTTGTTGATGACGAAAAAATTATTGTCGATCTTAACAAATCTATTCTTGAGAAACTGGGCTATACAGTGACTTCGGCTACGGAAAGTCTTGATGCTCTTGAAAAAATTCGAAAGGAGCCAGACCTGTTTGACTTGATTGTCACCGACCAGACCATGCCTAACCTGACTGGCGTTGAATTGGCGCAAGAAGTTTTAAAAATAAGGCCGAACATGCCAATTATCCTCTGTACCGGTTATAGCTCAGTGATCACAAAAGAAGCAGCCTTGGCAATCGGCATTAAAACGTACGCCAACAAACCGGTTGATATTTCAACGCTGGCCAAGATTGTCAGGGAGGTGCTTGATGACAATCGTGGCTGAGACATCGCCGGAGGATGATGTCTGCAATGGCTTAAGCGCAGGTTTCTGAATCAAACTCCAGGTTTCTAACGGGATATCATGCCCGTATGGGTGATATCTCGTTTCTTGATATCACCCACCCTGCGATGCATTGGCACTGACGAGGGTTCTGCGCAGTTCAGACTCAAGTGCTTTAAGCTGGATTGCTGCCTCGTTGCGTTTCTTGCGGCCTTCATCGGCGATGGTCAGGCTCTCTTCGATGGTCTCAATTAATGAGGCATTGGCCTGCTTGACCGCATCAATATCAAATACACCACGTTCGATCTCGCGCCGCGCTTCGGCGTTGCCCTGTTTGAGGTTTTCGGCATTGGCTTTGAGTAATTCGTTGGTGAGGTCACTGGCGGCGCGGATGGTGTTGGCTGCCTCGCGGGAACGGTGGATGGTTACTGCCTGGGCCAGTTGCTGGCGCCACAGGGGCAGGGTGTTGGCGGTGGTGGAGACGATTTTGTTAACCAGCCCCTTGTCATTTTCCTGTACCAGACGGATGCTGGGCAGGCTCTGCATGGCCACCTGCCGGGTCAGCTTGAGGTCATGCACCCGCCGCTCCAGGGCATCACGGTTGGCCCGCAGATCTCGCAACTGTTGGGCCACGATTACTGCCTCGCCCTCACCGGCTTCACGTGCCAGGGCCGGGATGGTATTCTCATCGAGCTGCCTTATCTTTTCCTCCCCTGCGACGATGTAGCGTTCCAGATGGTGAAAATACTCCAGATTAGCGGTGTAGAGGCGGTCGAGGGAGGCGATATCGGTGAGCAGTTGCGTCTTATGGCGCTCCAGGTCATCACCGATGGCATCGATCTGGTCGCGAACCTCCTTATAACGCTGGAGGAATTTGGTCGCAGAGCGGGTTTTGCCGAGGAGACGGGCAAAGAATCCAGGCTTGTGGTTGGGATCCATACTACCCAGGTCAAAGTCTCGCACTGTGACCATCATACGGTTGAGGGCCTCTCCTGCAGGTCCCGTGTCCTTGTTACGCACACCCTCCAGCATGTCGTCGGAGATGCTGGCCAACTGCTGCTGGGCCGGTGCGCCGAAATAGAGCAGGGAGTGGCTGTCTGCGATGTCGATCTCCTTGATCAATGCATCCATGGCCGCTTGTTCCGATGGCGCGGCCTGCTGGTAACGCACCGGCGATGTTTCTTGCAGCAGGTCTGTTTCAATGGTCTTGCTTTCTGTTTCGGTAATCATGGTTCATGTTCCTCAGATAATAGGTATGGGTTAATTCAGACCTTCGTGCTTGAGCTGGGCCTCCAGCACTTCCATACTCACGTCAAGGTCGTGCAGGTCGTTCTCCAGGAGGCGCTGATGCTGTTGGCCGAACACCTCTTCAATGGTAACCAGGACGCGACGAAAATTAGCCTCCAGCGTCTGGCTGTGGAGATTGGCATGGGCCTCGGCATAGCCGGTGACCACCCGTTGGGCGCCATCAAGATAGGTGTTGAGGAATTTGCGGGCCCGGCGCAGATCCTTAGGGTCACGGGCAATCTCCGCCAGAATGTCCCGTGCCAGAGCGATGATCCGGCCCAGGCGCTGGTTCAGTTCCGGCTGGTTGATTCGGCCACGGGCCTGCTCGATCGTGAGGATTTTCTGCTCTGCCTGTTGCAGGGCCACGGTGACACGCGGGGCGTTGTCGTCGCCGTTTGCCACCACGATGGTCTGCTGGCGTGGTTCAAGACCGTAGAGCAAGGTAAAGGCGGTAAATGCCCCTCCTCCAAAGGCCAATGCCATGGCCATGCTGTGGCCAGCACCGGCCCAGGCCGTCACGGCCGTAGCCAGGGCGACAGTCAGGCCCCCCAGGGTCTTGAAGGGCCAGGGGCTGGTGGTCTGGAATTGTTGCTGCCGGTGGTTCACCTCCTGTTGAAAGCCGTGGCCAGTCAGCATAGCACCGCCCAGAAACAGGCTGTAGGTGCCGGCGTTGACCATAAAGGCGGTGAACTGGCCGCTGGCCAGGGCTATCACCGTGGCGGGAATCAGCGGCAGGGGCAGCAACCAGAGGAGCCGGGCCTTGCGCGGCGTCCGGGCGGCCACCTCCTGCCTGCGCTGCCGATAATCCTGGACATCCTTTGCTCTCAGCCGAGCTTGTCTTTCCAGTTCGGCCGCACCTCTGGGCAACCAGCGGCCTGCGAGATGCACACCCTCCCTAATCAGTGATTCAAGGATCTTGGGCCATTTCTGATGGGGTTGTTTTTTCATGGCTACACAGCCAACAGGGCCTGCAAGGTGGCGACACCAACGGTGGCGAAAAGCAGGGTCAGTCCGAGTAGTTTACGTAAAGCTTTTGGCATTTTCGTTTTCCTCTTAAAAAATCACATGGAGTGGTTATTGCTGTGGCGCCTGGATAAAGTCATACCTGGCGCGGCTTTAGGCCCTTGAGATCCATTGACTCCCTCAGCCCAGCTTAAGAGCACCCAAAAATCACATTTAACAGCCTTTCCATCCTGTCAAGCAGTAGGGGTGGCTGGTAGGCGTGCAGGGTGCAGCGGTCTATACAAAAAGAAGCGTCCTCTCTTATAAAGCAGGTGCAATTTGTCGGGCCGGGTCGGCTGGTTTGGCAAATACATAGAGGAGGTTTCTCGTTGCCGATTTAAGTGAATAACCGTGAGGGCATAATAGTCTTACAGGGAATAGAGATAAACCAATGCCACTATGGAGCCTGCGATTCCCCACCAGACATCGTCCCAGCTCCAGCGCCCCTTACTCCACAGATCCAGCGCCTCTTTAATAAGGGTGACCACAATACCGGCGCTGTAAAGTATCGACCAATATGCCCCGAGCAGAGTCAAAATGAATCCCCAGAAAAAATGGAGCTGTAGATCCCATCTGAAAAACTTCATTACGATGAGACCGGCTTTTTGATATGTTGCTAGGATATTCATGGTGCCGGGCGATATATTATTTAGAGGTATCCCTGGTAGGTTGTAGGGCAGTTGCACTTTCAAGGTGGCATTACCCTTCGACAGGCTCAGGGCAGCGCCTTCGATAACAGGCTCAGGGCAGCGCCTTCGATAACAGGCTCAGGGCACCGCCTTCGATAATAGGCTCAGGGCAGCGCCTTCGATAATAGGCTCAGGGCACCGCCTTTGACAGGATCAGGGCTGAAGGGAGAATAATCCGGGAGCCTTGAGGGGTTACATGACATTGGATGGTGCCAATGGCTTCACGAGAGTTGCTCGGCGCTCTTTGCCGGTTTCATTGTCTGCCACCAGGCCTGCAGGGTAGCTACTTTCTGCTGGATCATCTCTGTGCTTATCCCGGTATATGTTTCTATCAAGGTGGTAACGCCAGGGGGGATTGCCCAAAGCCCCCTCGCCTTTGCCGCAGTCGTTGTCTTCCACTCCTCGATTTGTTGCAGTTGAGAAGGGGCCAGGAGGTCTCTGAGTCGCATTTTCAGGGCGGCTATCTGTTCAGGGGCCAGATCCGGGTTTGACAATTCTTTGATAATCGGCATTAGTCCGGTATTCTGAACTTCGCTGAGGAGAATTGATTTGTCGCTAATCAACCGCTCCATGGCGATTAGATCCATATCCGGTTTTTCAGAAAACATGGTGCTGATTGTGCTGACCGCGTAATAGAGTAAGGCTCCGGTGCCGACCACAAAAAGAAGGCCCACTGCCAATGCGGCAAACAGGATCTTTTTTAGCCAGCCGATTTTGAGGAACCCCTTGCCCAGGGAGTCGGGCGCGATCTTAGGAGGGGGGATTTTCATGTTGGTTTCCTTGTTGGCCTGGGCCGCTCTTTTCTTCCGGACATGAGGATCATCATTGTTCAGAGATCCTAGTGGAGGATGTTATTTTTCGGTATTTCCCTGGCTGTCTTTCTGTTGGCTTGACTCGGCATCTTGATTTTCGCCCTTGGCCTGGGGATCTTCCGAGGCAATGCCAATTGCCTGTTTTGCGTCATTGACGGATTTATCCACTATGTCTGTGGCAGCTTTTTTCGCATCAGCCACGGAATCTGTCACCAGATCACCGGCAGCTTTTTTCGCCTCATCAATCTGTTCGCATCCCGTTATGCCTATTAATAATAAGAAACCTGCCAGTAATGTTAATGATTTTACAAATACATTCATTGTACTTCTCCTGGTTGTTGAAACTAAAAGGAACATCAACTATCGGAAAAACGCTTTCTCGCGTACCACATAGCCACTCTATGGCGGGGTGCGATGGTGCCAAATCAACTTTTTTGATTGAAACCAAGCTCAAAGGCCTTGAGGTTCGTTTCCACAAAGTTTTGCCGGGTTTTGGTGCGGATCGTATCCCTGATATTGGCCGCTGAGATGGGCAATAGGTTGGTGGCGGCCAGGGCGCCTAAGATGACCATGTTCACTGCCATGACATTTCCTGCCTGACGGGCCAGTTTCTCAGCATCAAAGGCAGTGAGGCTGCCGGCATAGTTGAGGATCTCCTTTTGCAAGGAGGGAAGATCCGGATAGGCCGCCTTGCCCACCGCCGCTGCAAAGGGTGGCAGGGGAGCGGTGCTGGTGAGCACCACGGTGTTCTTATTGCATTTTGCCAGGGCCCGCAGAGTCTCCAGGGGCTCAAAGCCAGCCAGAATATCCGCCTCACCGTCTGAGATCAGCGAACTCTCGGCATCCCCGAAAACAATGGCCGATTCAACCACGCCGCCACGCTGGGCCATGCCATGGATCTCACTCATCCGCATTGGAACACTGGCCAACAGGGCAGCCTCGCCAAGCACCTTGGCCGCCAGCAGATTGCCCTGGCCACCCACGGCGACGATCATTAATCTAGTCACTTTCATATCTTGTCCCCCTGGGAGGCTTTGTTTTTAAGAGGCAGGATGGCATTCTCAGGACAGACCTGGGCGCAGACGGCGCAGCCGGTACAGCGATCAGGGTCAATGGCGACCCGTTCATCCTTGATGAAAAATGCCGGGCAACCAAGCTGATCGATGCAGTCTCTGTGGTTGCAGCAGCGATCACTGACATAAAAGGGCTTCATACTCGGCATCTTCAGGCTCTTACCGTAGAGGGTACAGATCTCCCGGGCAATCACCACTGAGACGCCTTTAAAGGCAAAGGCCTCCTTGAGTGTTGCAATGCTCTTTTTAAGTTTAAAGGGCTCAATAACACTCAGGTGGCCGACCCCCAGGGCCTTGACCACTTCTTCAATGTCAATGCGGCCATGGCCTGAGAGGCCCAGTTTCTCCATGTCAACGCCGGGATGGGGCTGATGGCCGGTCATGGCTGTGGTGCCGTTGTCCAGGATGACCAGGGTGAAATTATGCTTATTGAATACCGCGTTGACCAGCCCTGCCATGGCAGAGTGAAAGAAGGTGGAATCCCCGCAAAAAGAGATCACCTTTTTCTCCAGGGTTATGCTGAAGCCTGCGGCAGTGCCGGTGGATGAGCCCATGCAGATCAGAAAGTCTGCCATCCCCAAGGGCGGCAGCATGCCCAGGGTGTAACAACCAATGTCGGTGGGATAGATCACATCCAGTCCTTCAGCCGCTTTCTTAACGGCATGGAAGGTGGCCCGGTGGGAGCAGCCAGCGCAAAGGGTGGGAGGCCGGGGCGGTAAATTAGCCTGGCCGGAGTATTTTGGCTCGGTAGGGGTGATGTTGGCCCCTGTGAAGTATGCGGCGATCTTCTCCCTGACCAGGGCCGGGTCAAACTCGTAGAGACGGGAAAAAAGCTCCGGACCCTTGCCGCTAATGGCCATGGTCATCTTCTCCTCCTGGGCCAAGGCCTTGATAGCCTCTTCCAGCACCGGTTCACCCTCTTCAACGATGAGCACCTTTGTGCAGCTGGCCAGAAAATCTTTAATCATCTTTGCCGGCAGGGGATGGGAGAAACCGAGGCGAAGTATCCTGACCTGGCCATCCAGTTTCAGATCCTGCACGGCATCAGCGACATAGCTATGACTCACGCCACTACAGATAATGCCCCAATCGCCCTTACCTTCAATGAAGTTGAAGGGGGAGGTGTTGGCCAATGCCGTTGCCTTGTCAAGATTGGCAAGGAGGCGGACGTGAAGCTGACGCGATACTGCCGGGATGGTTACATAACGCATGGGGTTGCGGCTGAAATCCCCCTTGGTTTGCGGTTTAGTGATCGGACCCAAGTTGACAACGGCGGTGGAGTGGTTAATCCGGGTGGTGGTGCGCAGGAGAACCGGTTCCTCAAGCTGTTCCGATAACTCAAAGGCCTGGCGGGTCATCTCCTTGGCCTCGGCAACGGTGGATGGCTCCAACATGGGCAGGCCTGCCAGTTTGGCATAATAACGGCTGTCCTGCTCATTTTGGCTGGAAAACATGAAGGGGTCATCGGCAACCAGGATAACCAGACCACCCCTTACCCCCACATAGGCCAGGGTCATCAGGGCGTCAGCGGCAACATTCATGCCCACATGTTTCATGATGCACATGGAGCGCACCCCGGTATTGGCTGCTGCTGCTGCTACTTCCAGGGATACCTTTTCATTGACGCTGTACTCAAAGTAGAGATCACTGGCCTGGGACATCTGGAAAAAATTAAGGGAAATTTCGGAGGAGGGTGTGCCGGGATAGGCGGCAGTGACAGCCACTCCAGCCTCAATGGCCCCCCGGGCAATGGCCTCGTTACCAAGGACAAGCATCTGCTTGTCCGGTTCATCAATCAGTAATTTATGCATCTTTGTTCCTCATTCTATGCGAAGGTTCAACGTCGTAAGCGGTTATGGTTTTTGGACACTGGCCAAGCTGCTATAGCCATCATGGTTTATGTAGTTATGTAGTTTGCCAGATCAACAAGGCGGGAGCTGTAGCCATGTTCGTTATCCTGCCAGGCCATAACCTTGATAAGGTCGCCTTGGCAATGGCTGAATTCTGCATCGACAATGGTCGAATGGCTGTTTCCCTTGAAATCAGAGCTCACCAGGGGGGCACGATTGACCATCAGGATTCCTTGTAATTCGTTGCTGGCTGCTTTGTCAAAGGCGGCCAACAGGCTACCTTTACCCTTTCTTTTTTTGACCCTGACCGTGAAATCAGCGCCATGGACCACAGCTGTGGGCACCCGCAAGGCCATGCCCGTAATCCTGTTGGCAAGCTGTGGAATTATCTTGCTCAACTCTGCAATCCCACTACAGGTGGTGGGAATAGGTGATAAGAATTCGCTTTCCAGTGGAAAAGTACAGCCGACAAAAACAGGTAGGTGAGGTGATAAGAATTCGCTTTCCAGTGGAAAAGTACAGCCGACAAAAACAGGTACTTTTCCCTCCCAACCGGTACGGAATATAGCCTGGATTGTTCCCTGAGGATGACTTTTAATCCCTCCCACCGACAACACTCTCGGCAACAAGAACCCAAAAATCTCCCCCCCTCCAGTTCCAGCCAAAATCAGTAAAAAAATCCTACAACACAACCACCACTACAGCAAGTTAAAAAGACGGCTCCTGCGGAGACTTTGGTATCACACGACTTCTCACAGTTCCACCCGCTTGCTCCTCATCTGAAATACTTGACACAGACATCCCCTTTGAGCTGAAAATCGCTATCAATCACCTTCGTAAGTCGGTTCTTCATAGCCTGGCCAGCCGTCGTTAACGAGCTGATAGTGTCTCTTCTGTTTCGCAAGCACAGACGCGGGCATCCTCTTTCCAGGCCAGCGGGGGGAACCACGGATATCCCGGTCCGGCCACAGCTTCAGGTGGAGGAGTATCTTCCGGATCACCTTCCTCTCCACGATAAAGCTTATGATCTTCATCTCCGCCTGGCAGTGCGGGCAGACAAGGGGGTCCACCTCCCATATCTTCTTTATACAGTCCCGCCACAACGGAGGAGGAATGCGGCGCGGTTTGTAGGCGGCAACATCGATCATCGTCAGCTTTGAGATTTCTTTTCCTTTTCCTTCCTCCTTTTCTTCATACTCCTCCTCAAGTTTTCGCCGCTCCCCCCGCATCCGGTTGGAGTACCAGCCATGGTAGCGGACAAGCTGAAAGCTCTTCTCAGGGATGTGCTGGGTGATGGCGGCTATAAACTCTTCCGCCGTGCTGATGGAAAAATTCTTTTTGTTTTTACCGTGGGTCATTTTAGAGCGGTAGGTCACCATGCCGGTGCTGTTAGTGTAGCTCAATTTTGCCAGGGAAAACGGATTACGGATAATATACTGTGCCAAATTGGTCAATCCCGCCTGGTCACCTTTTTCAATACGGACTGAGTTATCCACATTGAAGCCGGAGGTATGGTTCCATTTCATCAGCATGGCGACAAAGGACTCGTCGATCACCCCCTCCTTCACCAGCATCTTCAACAGCCTTGCCCTGAACAGTGCGGCAAGCGGTTTAAGGTTGACCCTTGGCATCACATAAAAAACGCCGTTGCGTCTAAAAAGCCCGTCGGCTACGATAGCATGGATATGCGGATGCCACTTCGCATAATCGCCGAAGGTCTGAATAGTCAGTACCGCCCCGAAGATGCCGTCCTTGAGGCCAAGAGCGGTGCGCAAGAACAACTGTAGGCTATCCGCCGCTGCCTTACTTAACGTTGAGAGGAGTTTGCGGTTGTAGAGAAAGAACTTACGCAGAATGATGGGGATACTGAAGACGTATTGCCGATGGGGAAGCGGATAAAGAATGTTTTCCCGCAACAGCTCCCCGAACTGGGCAACTTTCTTTGCGTGACAAGAGGGACAGAACCAACGGCCACGGCAGGAAAAGGCCAGCAGATATTCATGGTGGCAGTCGGGGCAGCGCACACGGGCGAATCCCCGTGTTAGATCACCGCACTTGAGATAGGCGCGCACCACATCGGAGATCACTGGGCGAAAATATCCGTGACTCCGGGTAAACCTTTCTGGGTAGAGTGATTCGAAACGATCGAAGTGCTCTGCCATCAACAGGTATAAGGGTGATTCCGTGGGAGACCTCGGACGATAGACCACAGCATCTTGGCTGACTTCTTGTGTCAGGCTCATACTGAGAGCTTATCACTTTTTCCTCGCCTCCAATAAGTTTTATAATGGCAGCCATTGATAAAAAGTTACTGGCCTGAGTGTGCTAATAAATGACGGACTGAGCCCCTATGCCTACAGCTCATGCACATGGACAGAAGGAGTTTTCAACTCCCTGGCAGTCGTGACGATTTGCCCATGGTGGGTGAAGAGAAGCACCTGGTTCCTCTCGGATAACCGTGACTCGGGAATCATCTGGCCGTAGACCCACAAGGATGGGATTGTCATTATCATCCACATCCGTGCGCAGGCCGACAAAGGAGCCAAGGGTCATGTCGGCAAAATAGGATTATATCATAGGGTTCCCCCTCGTCCCGGTTCTCCAGGAACGTAACTCCGCCCCGACAGTGTCGGGGTGACGTTGTCCGTCTCCGGTAGTTTGAAATAGGTACGAGCCAGGTCGATTATCTCCTGGGAATGATCCACGGCGTCGATTCGGCAATCTGGAAGCATCGTGCTGAGATATCGCACCAGTGAACCGGCACCGAGCCCGATGAGCAGGATTCGTTTCGGGTCGGGGAGGAACATGAGGGAGAGCATCATGTATCGTGTATAGGGCAGAACCAGAAGATGGTGAGCATCAAGTGCCATTTTCGACTGGAGGATCAATAAAGGACTCGAGGAACTGGCCATAACCCTCTGCAGCCAGCCGATCCTTAGGGACAAAACGCAGGGCTGCTGAGTTGATACAATACCTCAACCCGGTGGGCTTGGGACCATCAGCAAAGACATGGCCCAGATGTGAATCCCCATGCACACCCCGAACCTCGGTCCGAACCGTGAACAGCCGCCGGTCCTTCCGCTCAACAACATTTTCCTCGACCAGAGGCCTGATAAAACTGGGCCAGCCGGTACCGCTGTCATACTTGTCCACCGAGCTGAATAAGGGCCGACCTGAAACCCTATCCACATAAATCCCCTCATCCTTCAAATCCCAATACTCATTGCGAAAGGCAGGCTCAGTGCCTTCCTTGACGATCACATCGTACTGCAGCGGGGTCAGCCGCTGACGCAACTCCGCATCCGTTGGTCGAAGCACACCAGGCGCAGCACCATCCTCATCCTGCCACATCTCCTCGATAAAACCCTTGCGTCCGGACCCTGCCTTATACGCTGTATAATGGGCAACATTCTTTCGGTAGTAGTCCTGGTGATATTCTTCGGCTGCGTAAAATGGTTGGGTAGGAAGGATATGAGTAACAATGGGTTCATCAAAACGACCAGAGGCCGCCAACTCCTCTTTTGAGAGCTGGGCCAGCCTCTTTTCCTGCTCATTTTGATAGAAAATTGCAGTGCGATAATGGCGGCCACGATCGGCAAACTGCCCCCCACCATCGGTAGGGTCGATCTGACGCCAGAAGACCTCCAGCAATTGTGCCAGATCGACACGGCTTGGGTCATAGACCACCCGCACCGCCTCATAATGATCAGTACTGCCCCGGCTGACCAGGTCATAACGGGCAGTCTCAACTGTACCGCCAGTATAACCAGCCGTCACCTCGACCACCCCTTCGAGTGCCTCAAAGGGTGGCTCCATGCACCAGAAACAACCTCCACCAAAGATCACACTCCGCGTCTGTGTCTCCGCAACAACCGGCGATGCCGGTAAAGAGAGACCCAGCCACAGGCCACCTGCCAACAAGAAAATAAAAGTCTGCATCGTTGCCCCCTGAGGTTTAATTTGAGAAAAATTCCCACTTATTTCAAATTAAACACTGATCCCGCTCCTGGCAAGAGCTGACCTCTCCTGGTCAATCCTCCAGGGTCTCGTCCTGCTTCAACCTTTTACTGAGCGCCTGCTGACTGATCCCCAGCAGTTTGCGGCCTCGCTCTGCTTGCCCTTGCTCCGGCGCAGGGCCTCACGAATATACAGGGGCAGGCGGCCATCCCGGATCTGACTGATCAGGCTAGAGAGCATGGACTGTAACTCTCGAATATTACCTGGAAATGAATACTCATCCCGGCACTTATAAAGGGTGTTAAAAAGATTGCAGCAATTACTCAGAGAAGGCCCCCCAGACAGTGCAGCACCCAGCCCTGAGCCCGCAAATATGCTCCTTTGCCCCACTGCTGTCCTACTTTCTTCGCCAGCCCGATTTTTTTATTTAAAAAAGGGATCGCCGTTGCTATAGTGGCCTGATGAAACCTGCATCCACAAACCAAAAAACCAAGTTTATCTTTGTCACCGGCGGCGTTCTCTCATCCCTTGGAAAAGGGCTGGCAGCAGCAGCCATCGGCGCACTTCTCGAAAGCCGCGGCCTGACCGTCACCTTCCAGAAGCTTGACCCCTATATTAACGTCGACCCGGGGACCATGAACCCCTTCCAGCACGGGGAGGTCTATGTCACCGATGATGGGGCCGAAACCGATCTGGACATGGGCCATTATGAGCGCTACACCAGCGCGGTCATGGGTCAGAAAAATAACTACACCTCGGGGCGCATCTACTACTCGGTGATCACCAAGGAGCGGCGCGGCGAGTATCTCGGCGGCACGGTCCAGGTCATCCCCCACATCACCGATGAGATCAAGCAGGCGGTGCGCCAGCTCGAGGGCGATGCCGACGTGGCTATCATCGAGATCGGCGGCACAGTGGGCGACATCGAGGGGCTACCCTTTATCGAGGCCATCCGCCAGCTGCGCGGTGACCTCGGGCGGGAGAATACACTCTACATCCATCTGACCTTAGTTCCCTATATCAAGACTGCGGGCGAGGTCAAGACCAAGCCCACCCAGCACTCGGTGCGTGAGTTGCGGGCCGATGGTATCCAGCCCGACATCCTGGTCTGCCGGACTGAAGTGCCCCTGACTGATGAGCTCAAACGCAAGATTGGCCTGTTCTGCAGCCTGAACGTGGACGAGGTCATTACGGCCATTGACGTGGAGTCCATCTACGACGTGCCCCTGCACCTGCACGCGGAAGGCTTGGACACCAAGATCCTCGAACTGCTCAACATCTGGACTGGTCAACCCAATATCAAACCCTGGCAGGACCTGGCCCACCGAATCAAGAACCCGGTAGACACCGTGGTCATTGCCATGCCCGGCAAATATGTAGACCTTACTGAGTCCTACAAGAGCCTGCATGAATCCCTGGTCCACGGTGGCTTGGCCAACAATATCAAGGTTGAGATACGCTACATCAGCGCCGAGGACCTGGAAGACAAGGACACGGCTGCCTCTCTCCTGGACGGTTGCCACGGCATCCTGGTCCCAGGTGGCTTTGGCGAACGGGGAGTTGAAGGAAAGATCCGGGCCATCACCTATGCCCGGGAAAACGCAATTCCCTTCTTCGGCATCTGCCTCGGCATGCAGCTGGCCGTGGTAGAATACTCCCGCAATGTCGCAGGCCTCGACAAGGCCAATTCCACCGAACTTGATCCCATCACCCCTCATCCGGTTATCTACCTGATCAAGGAGTGGTTCGATTATCGCCGTAACATCATGCAGGTCCGCGATGAGACCTCGGACATGGGCGGCACCCTGCGCCTGGGTGCCTATCCCTGCGCCCTGCGCGACAACACCCTGGCCCACAGCGCCTACAAGGCCGATGAGGTCTCCGAGCGCCACCGCCACCGCTTCGAGTTCAACAATGAGTACCGGGCGCAACTGGAAGAGGCTGGCCTGGTAATCTCCGGCACCTCACCCGATAACAACCTCGTTGAAATTGTTGAGATTCAGGATCATCCCTGGTTCCTGGGCTGCCAGTTCCACCCCGAATTCAAATCCAAACCCATGCGGCCGCACCCTCTGTTCAGTGACTTCATCGCCGCCGCCTTGAAAAAGAAGCTGAGCTGAGCCAGAACGCATGACTCAGCTCCCCCAGGTTACCCCGGTTGCCATCACCAACCCCGGCCCGACCCCAATACGCGTGGGCAGCAATCAGCCCCTGCTCCTGCTGGCCGGGCCCTGTGCCCTGGAATCAGAGGGGCTTGCCCGGGAGATCGCCACGACCATGGCCGAGATCTGTGGCCGGTTGGGTATCGCCTATGTCTTTAAGGCCTCGTTCGACAAGGCCAATCGCACCTCGCTGGACTCCTATCGCGGCCCAGGCCTGCATGCAGGCCTGGAGATCCTGGGGCGGATTCGTGACGAATTCAAGGTCCCAGTAGTCTCAGACATCCACGAACCAAGCCAGGTGGCTCAGGCCGCCGAGGTCCTGGACATTATCCAGATTCCCGCCTTCCTCTGCCGCCAGACCGATCTCCTGGTGGCGGCCGCCCAATCCGGTAAGACCGTCAATATCAAGAAAGGCCAGTTCGTCTCACCCTGGGATATGAAGAATGCAGTCTCCAAGCTACGCCAAGCCGGGAGCAAGAATATCCTCCTCACCGAACGGGGTGCCAGCTTTGGCTACAACAATCTGGTGGTGGACATGCGTGGCCTAGTGATCATGCGCTCCTTTGATTGTCCGGTGATCTTTGACGCCACCCATTCGGTGCAGTTGCCCGGCGGCTCCGGCGGCAGCTCTGGTGGCCAGCGTGAATTCGTTGCCCCACTTTCGAGAGCGGCCATGGCTGTAGGGATCGACGGCCTCTTTCTCGAGGTCCATCCCGATCCGGACAAGGCCTTATGCGACGGCCCCAATTCCCTGCCCCTCGACCAGGTAGAAACCCTGCTCAAACAGCTCCTCATCATCCGCCAGGCCGTCACCTGATCATCATGAGTGACCCCTGCCAACCCAGTCGCCCTGGCGCCTATCCCTCTGACTGCGAGGTCATTGAAGGTCTACGCAACCTGGCCAGGAGTCGGGACCCACTCCACCATGATGATCCACCCCTGCTGGCCCGTGCCGCAGCGATCAAACTGCTGCTCCTGGACGTGGATGGGGTCCTGACCGACGGCACCCTGCATTACTCAAGTAACGGCCAGGAAGCCAAGGCCTTTCACACCCAGGACGGATTTGGCCTTCGTCTCCTCCGCGAAGCAGGGATTGCCACCGGGATCATCACCGCCAGAAAATCTGAGGCCGTGGCCCGGCGGGCCGCTGAACTCAAGATCAGCTACCTCCACCAGGGTGTCCCCAACAAACTCGATGCCTTCCGCGAAATCAGCAGGCAATCCGGACACAAACCCTTTGAAATTGCCTACATGGGAGATGACTGGCTGGACCTGAGCCTGCTCACCCGGGTGGGCCTGGCCGTGAGTCCGGCCAACGGGGTGCCCGAAGTGCAGGCCGCCTGTCATTACACCACTAAGCGGTCAGGCGGCCAGGGCGCTGTACGTGACCTCTGTGACCTCCTCCTCCGAGCTCGTGGCCTTGAGCAGCAGCTCCTGCAGAGCTACCTGAATCGATGATCCGTCGACGTAATCTGATCTGGCTTATCCCCCTGACCATCATCACTACCTTCCCTCTGTGGCGACCGCTCGCTGCTGCCTTTCTCAGCCCTGCCTCCACCCAGCCCTCAACTCCAGCAGCGGAACAGGGGCCACGCCATGATTTTATCTTGGAGCAGATCCGGGTCATCGCCAGTACAAATGGCCAACGCCCCAGTGAGATCACGGCCAGGCGGGCCGCCACCATCATGCCCGGCCAGCTGGAACTGACCGAGGTCCAGGCCAAAATCCCCAGTGGCCCGGCAACCCAGACGGCTCCAGCAGATCAGGGCGGTCAGGAAGATAAGGGCCAACTGCTGCACGTCAGGGCAGACCGTGGCCTCTACCACCAGGAAAGCGCTCTCCTGACCCTCATGGACCAGGCCCGAGTAGTCAATCCGGCTGAGGGCTATGAGCTGCAAAGCGACCTCCTGCACTATAATGAGTCCAAGCAGACCCTGATCAGCCCAGGCCCCATCATTTTTCAGGCCCAGGGAATCCTGGTCACAGGCTCCAGCCTCTCCTATGACCTTGCCAGCGGTCACTACGAGGTGCTGGGCCAAGTCCGCTGCACCCTCAGCCAGCTCACTTTACCCGGAACTGAATAACTCCTTTTTTGGTAACTATTCAACAGCAGCCCATCTTCGTTCATTGTTGCCTTCTCACATACACAAGTATGCTTCGAAGACAACAATGAACGAATCTGAACCACTGTTAAACAGTTACATCCTGAGATGTATTACGTGTTTTGAAATTTTGCTGAATGGTTCCCCCCTTTTTTCTTGTTATTTTTTCTCCACAAGATACAATGTGTTGATTAACATTCTGTTTTCACTAATAGTTTAAAATTTTCCCAACGCAGAACATGGACACGCTCCTCCCCGTCATTCTGGTTCTCATTGGCGCCCTCTGCATGCTGGCGGCCATTGTCACCAGCGTCCGCACCGCCCCAGACGTCCCGGCCGTGCACCAGGGTCAATGGCGGGTGCTGATCTGGTTAATGGGATTTTTCCTGTTCGGCTACCTGGCCTTTATCCTGGTGGAGATCCTGGACATCCCCCAGCCCATCCAACTGATCACCGGTGGGGTCTTCTTTGGCGGGGCCTGCTTTGTCCTGTTGATCATCCGCCTCAGCAAATCCATCATCAGCAGCCTGCGCGAGCGCGAACGCCTGCTGGAAGAGGCCCGAGATCAACTGGAAGAGCGGGTCAACGAACGCACCCGGGATCTTGAACAGACCCTGATCGAACTGGGAAAGGAGACAACTGAACACAAACGCCTGCTCGTCAGTTATCAGGGGCTGAACAGCGAGCTGTTGCAGATCCTTAACAACTCTGCCGACGGTATCCGCATCATTGATCAGAACTTTATAGTTACCCGGGTCAACAATACCTATCTCCGGATGATCGGCCCGAAGAATGAGCAGCAAGTGGGTTTCAAATGCTTTGACAAGGTACACGGCTTTGACTGTCACACGCCAAACTGCCCACACACGATCATCTTCAATGGTACCCCCCACGTTGAGCGGGAAGCCACCCTCACGGGTGAGGGTGGCAAAGAGCTGACCTGCCTGGTCACCGCTGCCCCCTATCACGATGGTAACGGTAATCTGATCGGCATCATCGAAGGCATCCGCGATATCTCCGAGCGCAAGGCCATGGAAGAACGGCTGCGCGAGATGTCAACCACCGACGAAATGACTGGCCTTCTCAACCGCCGCGGCTTCATGGAGGTGGCAGCCCGCCAGTTGGAAATGGCCCAGCGCTTGGAAACAACGATCTTTGTCCTCTACGCCGATATCGACGATTTCAAACAGATCAACGACACCCTGGGCCATAGCATGGGCGACGAGGCCATCAAGGAGACGGCCGATATCCTCCGCTCCACCTTCCGCCAGGCAGATGTCCTCGGAATCGGTCGCCTGGGCGGTGACGAGTTCAGTGTTTTGTTGTTCAGCACAGCCGATACTTCATGCGATCATCCGGTAATCACCCGGCTTGAAGAGAACCTCCGCCAGCGCAACCAGGCCACCAACAGGCCCTACCAGCTCTCAATCAGCACCGGCTTGGTCAAGTATGACCGTGATAATCCACAGAGCATCGACGAGCTCCTGAGCGCCAGCGACAAGACCATGTACGCATGCAAGCAGAAGCGCAAGGCCATGGCTGAACCAAGCTGAACCGCGAAGTAACTCTCCAGAAGCACCCCATCTGCTTCTTCATCGGCCTGCGAAGTGTACTGATCAGTACACTTCGCAGGCCTCTTTCTCGCAGCTGTGGCACTTCTGAATAGTTACGGTTCCGGGCTAAACGTCCGTTGCCGGCATTAAGCTGGATAGTTACCCGCGAACTAACCAAAACGAGACCACTCTTTGCTGGTAGGACAAGCCTGCCAGCACACGCCCTCTTTCCCCTATCCGCAGCAGGTCAGGCGTTCCCCTGACGAACCCTGACCGGCCCCTGCTTGGCATCAATCTGATGCTGACGAATGAACTGGCTCAGGGACTGGCGGGTAATGCCGATCAGGCGGGCGGCTAGGCTGACATTCCCGCCCGAGCGACGCAGGGCCTCTCTGGCCAGGCTACAGCGGATCTCACGCACCGTGGGCAGCTCAGGACCGAAGCGAACCAGCTCATGGCCGTTCCCCTCAAAGACCGTGGCCTGCTGCCGAGGCCTGGACTTCCCCTTGCGGACAAAGCTACTCATCCCCAGGACTCTCCCCCGCTGGCGGCTGACCGCATCATATATCTTTGCCCGTAACTCCCTGATATTTCCCGGAAAGGAATAGTTTCCCAAGAGCGTATACAACTCTTCCGGGATCAGCAGCTCCTGACGGTCGAACTCCCTGGCTGCCTTACGGACAAAGTGCGGGACCAGGAGCCTCAGATCATCGTAGCGCTGACGCAGGGGCGGCACTTCAATGTGGTGGGCGCAGATGCGAAAATAGAGATCGCGACGGAACAGGCCCTGCTCCACCATCTCCTCGAGATTGCGATTGCTGGCGACAATGATTCGGGCATCGGTCTCCAGGGGCTCGTCGCTGCCCAGGGGCAGGTACTCCTTTTCCTGGAGCAGCCGCAGGAGTTTAACCTGGGAACGATCGCTCAAGTCACCAATCTCATCGAGAAACAGGGAACCACCCCTGGCCCGGCGCACCTGGCCGTCACGGGCAGTATTAGCCCCGGTAAAGGCCCCCTTGACATGACCAAACAGGGTATCGGCCACCACATTATCATCAAGACCCGCCACGTTGACCGCAACAAAGGCCCCGGCCCGACCGCTGGCCCGATGCACACTGCGGGCCACCAGCTCCTTACCGACTCCAGTCTCACCGCTGATCATCACCGGCTGACTACTGGGAGCCACATCTTCAATATAACGAAAGATATTCAGCATCACCGCAGTTGAGGCCAGGCTTTCCTGAAACAGCTCAGGTCGACGTGGACCCACAACCTGAGGCCGACGAGTCTCGCGCAGGGCCACATTCTCACGCCGCAGCTCTCGAATCTCCAGACCCACGCGGATCGCTGAGAGCAGGCGGGTGGTCTCCAGCGGCTTACTGATATAGTCAAAGGCGCCGCGCTTCATGCACTCCACCACATTTTCCATGGCATCGGTGGCCGTGACCATGACCACCGGCACCTCAGGAAAATCAGCGGTCAACTCCTCCAGCAGCTGATCCCCGCGGAGATGGGGCATGGAAATGTCCAGGAGAATCAGGGCCACATCCGTCTTCTCCAGGAGCGGCCGCACCTGGCGGCTATCGGTGACGCTGAGGAGATTATTATAGTTATGGAGGCGCAAGGTTCGCTCGACCGCCGTCACCACCCCCTGGTCGTCATCCACATGGAGGATCGGTAGATCTGGATAAAGTGCATTGTGCATATCGTCTCCTCAAGAAAACAGGGTTCAAGGACACGGTTCTGCCCCTGAAAACATTTAAAAACCTATTATAAAACCATCAAATTTGATGGTTCATGATTCAAGCTGCCGGCAGCGGGACCAAGATTTGAAACAGTGAGCCCTGGCCCACACAACTCTCCACAACAAGGGCCATCTGCAACTGCCTGAGGATATCCAGAGACACGGACAGACCCAGGCCAGTGCCCTCGCCCACCTCCTTGGTGGTAAAAAAGGGCTCCTGGCAGCGACTGCGAACCTCCTCGTTCATGCCGATGCCGTTGTCTCGAACCTCGCAACACAGGGCCCTGCCCTGGACAAAGGTTCGAGGCAGGCTGCGGAGCTGCTCTTCCCCTAGATCCATGACCCTGAGCGTGACCTCGATCCGCCTGCTGTAGCCAGGTTCATCCTCGGCCCTTTTATCCACGGCATGGCGGGCATTGGTGAGCAGGTTGACCACCACCTGTTCAAAACGCTGGCTGTCGGCCAGAACCAGGGGAGGCTCTCGGAGCAGATCCTCAACCAGTTCAATCTGATGGACTCGAAACTGCTCACGAAAAAAGAGCAGGGACTGGTCAATTGGCTCCCAGAGGTTCACCAACTCCATGCCCTTGGCCGAGGCCCGGGAAAAGAAACGGACGGCATTAATAATCCGCTCGATCTTACGCGAGTATTCACGGATCTCCACTGCCGCCTCAAGGGCCTGACTCCCGGGGGCATGCCTGCGCAGATAATCCTGGCAAAATTCGGCATTGAGATTGATCACACTGAGGGGCTGATGGATCTCATGACCCATGCCCGAGGCCATCTCACCCATGGCCCGCAGCCGACCGCCATGGGCCAGCTGGGCCTGATAGGCCAGGAGACGCTCATCACTCTTCTGGCGCTCAATGGCCGTACCGATGAATCCAGCCACGACCTTGAGGGCATCGATCTCAGGTACCGACCACTCACGGCCAGCGCGGCAGTCCTCAAATGAAAGATGGCCCCAACAGAGCCCAGCGCTGAAGATGGGCAGGGCAACCATGGAGTTAATCTGGCTGCTCGTGATACAGCTCAGACCCGCAGACTGGGAATCCTGATCACTGAACTGGACATGCTCTCCCTGGACAAAGGCTTGCAGCCACCAATCCAGGTCACACTCTGGAAAGGAAAAGGTCGCGCCCACATCACGGACAAAGCGCTGCTCCTGCTGGGGTATCCACCACTCGCACTCAGCAACGGCCGAGAGTCCTGTTCCCGTCGCAGGCTGATGATGACGAAAGACCCGAATCCGGCAGACCTGAATGACCTTGCCCAGGCGCTCAATGAGCCCGGCAACAAAGCCCCGCCACTCACGGTTGAGCAAAAGCCTGCTGGACATCGAATGGAGGGCGGCCAGGATCTGCTCACGTCGGCCCAGGGCTGCCTCCAGGGCCTGCCGTCGCTTAAGGTCGGCCTCCAGGCTTTGATTTTTGCAGTCCAGTTCCAGCAGCAGCTCCTGATTCTCGCGGACCAATCTGTAACGATCCACGGCCCGCCCCAGGATGTGCAACATCTCAGCCTCCTGCCAGGGCTTGCGGATATAGTGATAGACCTGGGCCCGATTAATGGAATCGATCAGGTCATCCACATCCACATAGGCGGTGAGCATGATCCGCACCATATCCGGATAGAGCCGCATGACCTCCACCAGGAACTCCACCCCGCTCATCCCCGGCATCCGCTGGTCAGCAACGATCACCGCAAGATCAGGATTGGCATGGATCAGTTCCAGCCCCTGATGCCCGGAAGAGGCGGTCAGGACCTCATAGGCCTCGCCCACATTCAGCTTGAAATTGGTCAGATTGGTCGGTTCATCATCCACATAGAGGATCTTGCTCCTGTTCATCTCCCTTCCTCCCAGCCACTGCTGTCTGAACTATTATGTTGCAGGGGTAGCTTAAGCTCAAAACAGGCCCCGCCCGCCTCATGATTCCAGGCCCGTATCTGTCCCTGATGGCGCTGGATAATATCATAGGAGATACTTAAGCCCAGCCCGGTCCCCTGACCAGGGTCCTTGGTGGTATAAAAGGGCTCAAAGATCTTGTCCAGGATCTGCTCATCAATTCCAGGGCCCTGGTCGCAGATCTGGACCCTGAACCAGTTCGCATCCGCCCGGGTCTGCACCGCAATCTGACCACTGCCGCCCATGGCCTGATGGGCATTGAGCAGGAGGTTGACAAAGACCTGACAGAGCTGATCAGGCACGCAGATGATCTCGGGCAGGCCAACACCGTAGTCTTTGACAAGCTCGACACCATAGCCCTCGGTCTCAACCAGGAGCAGGGCCCGATCCAGTTCACCATGGAGGTCAACTGAGACCGGCTCATTGATCTCACGCCGGGAAAACATGGTCAGCCGGCGGACAATGGCCTGGGTTCGCTGATTGCCCTCGTCGATATTGTTCAGTAGGATCTCCAGGTCAGCCGCAAGGCTGGCCCGATCCTGAACCTCATCATGGATCAGGGCCTGGATGCGCCGGCGGAGCGGGGGCAGGGCCCCGGAGCTGAAGTTGATGGTATTGTTGATCTCATGGGCCAGACCGGCCACCATCCGGCCCAGGGCGGCCATCTTTTCGCTGTGGATCATCTGCTGCTGGGTCTTGCGCAGCTCTTCTTCTACCCGCTTGATCCCGGTGAGATCTCGAAGACTGATCACCACCCGGCGGATCTTGCCGTCATCTGTGGTATGAGGCGAATAATGGACGGACATGAAGCGCCGCTCCCACTGACCCTCGCCCAGCGAATACTCGAACCAGTCCTGGATCTTGAGACTCTCCCCAGCCAGGGCCCGTTCAAGACAGGGTCTGACCTTGCGCACAAACTGCTCCTCATCCAAAAGATCACTGATCCGTCGCCCGATTATCTCCTCTCGACTCAACCCATGGCGGGCCAGATGGGCCTCGTTGACCAGCTCGTAGACTCCGTCAGGGTCCACCACGGCAATCATATCCTGACTGGTGGCCACCATCCGCTCATACTGGCGCAGCTCCCGGGTCTGCTCCGCCACTTCCCGCTCCAGGGTGGCGGAATACTCACGCTCACGCAGGGCGGCCTGGCTCAGGGAGTCGAGCATTCCATTGAACGAGGTCGCCAGCTCGCCCAGCTCATCGCTGCGCTGGATCTCCACCCGCTGATCAAAACAAACCTGGGCGGCCGAACCGGAGGCCCGGGTCAGGGCGAGCAGGGGTCGGATCAGACAGCGTAACACCACGGCCATGACCAGCAGGGTGGCAGCATAGACAAGCACAGCGCTCCAGGCAAAGCTCCGCGACATGGAATCCAGGGATATTGCCAGGACGTCCTTGATCTCGACCACTGAACGGAGCAGGACTGCCTCGGGCATCAACTTGACCAAGTACCAGCCGGTGGCAGCCATTTGTTCAGAGGCCACTTCATAACGGATACCGTCCAGATCCAGGTCAAAGACCTGTTGCCTCTCCTGAAAAATGGTCGCGGCCATCTCTTGCACCGCTGCATTGGTGGAGTCGCCCAGGCGATAGTCAATCACATGGGTGGAATCGGTCATAGCCGCCAGGTCCACAGCAAAACCAAACTCAGGCAGGCGCTGTACTGGAAAGGCGATAAGGCGGCCCTGCTCATCCATGAGAAAGGAGATCAGGTCGTCATCAATGGTGTAGCTCCGCCCGCTCTGGGGCCGCAGGGAGGCGAGCAGGTCATCGAGAGAGACATCGATCCCGGTTATCCCGGCAAATTCTCCATTGCGATCAACAAAGGGGGTCGCTGCGGTCATTGTCAGGCCGAGAGCCGCATCGTCCTTGTAGATATTGCTCCACACCGTGCGCTGCTCAGGATTTCGTTCTGGAGCAGCGACCAAAACCGGTTCTCCCACACGGATATCCACCAGCTGCGCATCGGGCAGGGCGGCGACAAATCCCTCGACCGTGGTTCGGAGACTACAGTATCCAAGACCGCCGGAGAGGCTGATATAATGGGCGGCCATGGCCTCGGAGATATCGTGCACCACAGTACTGGCCAGAGGCCCCAAGGCTGTGAGGAGCTCGATCCGTGCCAGGGCCTGGTCAGTAAAGGGCTCTGTGCTCCAGAACAGATCAATCATGGCCCCGCCTGGGCGGTAATAGAAATGCTTGTCAGGCTCATAGACAAAGGAATGACGCAAACCCACAGGGATCGGGGCCGTGTCCTCCCCGGCCAGGATCTGCGAGGCCTGGGCTCCGAGCATGGCCGAGGCCAGTTCAATGCGGCGCAGTCGTTCCCCATAGCCAATGGCCTGATCATGGGTCAGGGCGGCAAGAAAGGTCCGGGTTTGCTTCCGGGCCCCCTGTTCATTGATCTGCAGGGCCTGGTCACCAAAGTTATTCATCAGGCGCAGGGCCTGGGTCAGATAGAGCAGGGTCGCGCCGAGGAGAATCAGCGAGATAATGAGGAGGATTTTACGACCAATTTTAGAATGAAACATGGGCAATTCCGTTGATCCTGGGCACAAAGAGACAGATCATTCGCCGAAAGCCCCCGAATGAAAACCTGACAGATATTTCCTGAGAATGACACGAGAGCAGACAAAAAACAAGGGTGACTGGTAAAAAAAGTTTACGGAGCAGGCAGTTGCAGGGCAGGAAGAACGGCGAGGATAAGGGGGAGAGTTAATTAAAAAGAAAAAGGCCGGTCACGAAATGACCGGCCTTTACGGAAAACCTGAGAGATAGCTGGCAACCAGCTGTGCAAGGCTAGCTGTTAATCGACCTCATAAAAATGCTCTTTTTCTGCTCCGCACTTGGGACAGACCCAACTTTCCGGGACATCTTCAAACTTGGTTCCAGCCTCAACACCACCCTCATAATCGCCTTCTTCTGGATCATAAATATACCCACAAGGACATTCCCATTTCTGCATCGCGACCTCCTTTTTTTATGATTTAACCAAACAAGGAACTATTCTCAATAGAGAATACAACACCCTCTGCGTTTGTCAAAGAAAAATTTCGTCTCAAGCCAGGAGCATGGAGTCCATGCTCAACTCTTCGCCCTGGGATTCGTAGAAGCGCTGGAGGAGCGAGTCCACCGTGAGCCCGGTTTTGTCGCGGACATCGAGGATAATCCGCCCCTGATGGAGCATGATCAGGCGATTACCAAAGGCAATGGCGTGCTTCATGTTATGGGTGATCATCATGGCGGTCAGTTGCTGCTCACGAACTATGTCATGGGTCAGGTTGAGGATCTGGGCCGCGGTCTTGGGATCGAGAGCGGCCGTGTGCTCATCCAGGAGCAGGACCTCTGGCCGCACCAGGGTTGCCATGACCATGGTCAGGGCCTGACGTTGACCGCCGGAGAGCAGACCGACCCGATCGGTCAAACGATCTTCCAGCCCCAGATCCAGTTGCGACAGTTGCGTGCGAAACAGCTCACGATCGCGCCTTCTGACCCCTGGCCCCAAGCCCCGCCGTTTCCCCCGCTTCAAGGCCAGGGCCATGTTCTGCTCGATGGAGGCCGAGGGGCAGGTGCCAAGGAGGGGGTCCTGAAAGACCCGGGCCACAAAGCGGGCTCGCCGGTATTCGGGCCAGGTGGTGACGTCCTGATTACTGATCTCGATCGTGCCGGAATCCGGAAGGAATGTCCCGGAAATGCCGTTGAGCAAGGTGGATTTACCCGAACCATTAGAACCAATAACCGTTACAAAATCACCAGCCACCATCTCAAAATCAATCCCACGCAGGGCATGGACCTCGTTGACACTGCCGCGATGGAAATATTTTTGCACTCCCTGGAGTCTGATCATCGAGCCATAATCCTTTTTTTGATGGCCGGCGAGATGAGGGCGCTGATCACCAAAAGCGAGGTGATCAGATTCAGATCGCTGGGGTTAAAAGAGAATGAGCCGATCTTGAGCCCCAGGGCCAGGGCAATGGCCAGCCGGTAAGCAATGGAACCCAGCAGGGCCGCAATGATGGCCCGGGCAATGCTCCGCCCACCAAACAGGGTCTCACCAATGATCACCGAGGCCAGCCCGGCAATGATGGTTCCCACCCCCATGCCCACATCGGCCGCTCCCTGATTCTGGGCGACCAGGGCCCCGCTCAGGGCCACGAGAGCATTGGAGAGGCCAACCACGATGATGATGATGGTGTGGGTGTTGACGCCAAGACTGGTGATCATCTTCGGATTATCACCAGTGGCCAGGATGGCATGACCGATTTCGGTTCCCAGGAACCAGATAATCAGGATGGTGACAAAGATCGCTAAAAGACCAAAGATCAAAATCCCAGCATACTGACCCGGAACGCCAAGGGCGATGGCCGAATCAAAGACCGTATCACTGCCCAGCAGGGCAATATTTGGCCCACCCATAATCCGAATGTTAATGGAATACAGGGCGATCATGGTCAAGATTGAGGCCAGCAGATGGAGAATATTGAAGCGGGTGTTAAGAACCGCAGTCACCACCCCAGCCAAAAAACCACCCGCCATGGCCAAGCCCAGAGAGAGGTAGGGATTCATCCCCTGGCTGATAGCCAGAGCAGAGATGGCCGCGCCCAGGGGCAGACTGCCATCCACGGTCAGATCGGGGAAATCCAGAACCCGAAAAGTCAGATAGACCCCGATGACCATGATCCCATAAACCAGCCCCTGTTCAACGGCGCCAAGGGCCGCATACCATGTCATTTCAAATGATCCTTATCAGTCAATGACCCGGTCGGCCTTCTCAAGGAGGGCCGGGGGAGGGGTCAGACCCATCTGCACAGATGAAGATACGTTGATGTGCAACTGCAGCTCTTTCTGAAACTCCACCGGAATGGTGGCCGGATCAGCACCTTCCAGAACGCGCTTGGCCATGGCCCCGGTCTGGTAGCCATGCTTGTAATAATCGAAGCCCATGGCCGCCACGGCGCCACGCTCCACCGAATTGACATCGGCGGCAAAAATGGGCAGCTTGTTCTCCAGACCAACCTTGATCACAGACTCCAGGGCAGAGACAATGGTGTTGTCAGTGGGGACATAGACCACGTCCACGCGCCCCACCAGGCTCTTGGCGGCCTGATAGACATCAGCGGTCTTGGCTGCCGTGGCCTCAACCACCTCAAAGCCCATCTTCTCGCCCAGCTCACGCAGGGTGGTCACCAGGGACTTGGAGTTGGCCTCACCGGCGTTGTAGAGCACGCCAATGGTCTTGGTGCCGGGACGATAGCTGAGGACCATCTTCATGTGCTCGTCCAGGGGCAGGAGATCTGAAACTCCGGTGATCTGGCCGCCGGGCTGCTGCAGGTCTTTGACCAGACCAGCCGCTACCGGATCGGTGATTGCAGTAAAGAGCATGGGGCGTTTGAGGCTCTCAGGGGCCTTCTTCAGGGCCTGGGCCGTGGCCTGGGCTGAAGGAGTGGCAATGGCCAGGAGGAGGTCGGCCTTTTCACCGATCATCTGCTGACCGATCTGGGTGGCCGTACCCATATTGGCCTGGGCGTTATGGACATTGTAGGTCACCTCTATCTGCTGCTCGGTCATGTAATCCTGGAAACCTTTCAGGACCGCATCAAGGGCCGGGTGCTCAACAAACTGATTAACCGAAACCACGTAACCGGCAGCAGCACTCTGGGCTGCCATCAGGACAGCCACCAGCGCGGCCAGGATCATTTTTTTCACGATATTCTCCGAAAGTTAGAATTGACAACAACCCGCAAATGGGAAACTGGGCTTCTCTTCAAGAAGGCCAGTTTCTACTGCATAGCCTGACATAAGTCAACCAGATAGCGGAGAAAATGGCCGCACATTGGGTTTGATCTTCTCGCGCAGCCTCTTGTTTTCCATGTTGATCTTGACTCAGCAAGATTCATTCAAGGGATACCTTAAGATCACTAATTTCTTCCACCACAAACACCCCTTTCGCACCCACCTGCCAGCGGACATTCACATCCCACAGGGCCATACCGTAGCTGCGGCTGTGGTGCCGCTGGCTGGCTGGCCGTGGATCCTGGGCCAGAGTCTCACTGATCAGAGCGGCCAGGGGACGGCCAGTTCGCTGTTCATAATCATGACAGAAGAGCTGGGCTGGAGCTGAAAACTCCACGGGATGCACTTCCTCCACCTGGCCAGCAAAGCCACTGCTGGCCTGAGGCAGGCTGTCTGAATAGGGGAGATACGGCTTGAAATCCACCACCGGGGTCCCGTCCATCAAGTCCAGTTCGGACAGATCCAGACCCAGACGCCCGTCAACCACACTGATCCCGCGCAGCCTGACCACCGACATCCCCAGGAAATTGGGGCGGTGCGGACTGCGGCTGGCAAAGACTCCGACCCGCTTCTGCCCGCCCAGCCACGGCGGCCGAACCGTAGGCCGCCACCCCTCGGCCACGGCCTGGTGAAAGATGAACTGGAGCCAAAGATGGGAAAACCCCTCCAGGCCACGGACCATCTCTTCCCGATCATAGCCCGAACACAACTCCAAGCGCCCGGAACTGGACTTCACCAGTCCAGGCTGACGTGGAATCCCAAACTTTTCAGGATAACAGGAGCGGACCCTGCCAATGATTTCAATTTGAACCGAATTTTGCATGGATCAATATTTAGCATTTGCCCCCGAGCCTGTCAATTAACGCCGCCTGTACTCTCCGCCAGGCAACAACTCCGCCCTTGCCAAGAACCCTGACAGGGAGGACGGGAACACACATTCTACAGCAGCAGCGACTGCTTCTTGGGCCATACAAAGCCCCCCCACCCTTCCGACCAGGGTCGACACCGTATCTTGCTAATCAATCGAAGGTACTGACAGATAACTCTTGACGGCCATCCATGAAATGGCTACCCTGTGCTACATCAATAATACAAATTCCACAAAGGTATTACCAGATGCTCAAGCGTTTCACCATCTCCATGGAAGAAGAATTGCTGCACGATTTTGATGACCTGATCACCCAGCATCATTACAAAAATCGCTCGGAAGCGGTGCGCGACCTGATCCGCGGGCGTGTGGTGGCCGAGGAATGGGCCGCTGACAAGAATGTCATGGGAGTCATCTCCCTGGTCTACGATCACCACCAGAACCAGCTGCAGGAGAAGATCACCGAACTCCAGCACGACTTCCACCACCAGATCGTCTCCACCACCCATGTGCACATGGACCACGATAACTGCCTTGAGGTCATCATTGTCCGCGGTCTGGCCGATGAAGTCCAGCGCCTGGCCAACAGCATGATCGCCCTGCGCGGAGTGCGCAACGGCAATCTGGCCATGAGCTCCACCGGCAAACACCTCCACTGAACCAGGGCTATCATGCACATCTCCGAAGGTATCCTGAGCGGGCCCATCCTGACCAGTGGTGCTGCCATAAGCTGTGTCGGCACCATGATCGGCCTCCGGCACCTTGATTATGAGCGGCTCATGACCACCGCCCTGCTGGCCTCGACCTTTTTTGTCGCCTCGCTGATCCATGTCCCCTTGGGTCCGGGTTCCATGCATCTGCTCCTGGGCGGCCTGCTGGGGCTGATCCTTGGCTGGGCAGCCTTTCCGGCCATCCTCACGGCCCTGCTCCTGCAGGCCCTGTTTTTTCAGTACGGCGGCCTGTTGGTCCTGGGGGTCAACACCATGAACATCGCCGGGCCTGCCGTCCTCTGCGGCCTGCTCTTCCGCCCCTGGCTGCTCCGGGGCCCACGACTGCAGGCGCTGGCCGGATTCCTGGCCGGTTTTCTGGCCCTGCTCCTGGCAAGTCTGGCCCATGCCGCCACCTTGTGGCTGTCTGATCCAGGCTTCCAGCAGGCCGCAAGCCTGCTGGTCCTGGCCCATATACCGGTGATGGTCATCGAGGGGGGGATTACCCTGTTCATCGTCCGCTTCCTCCTGCGGGTCCAGCCCGAAATCCTCGGTCTGCGGCCATGAATACCGGCAGCGTAACCATTTACCATCAGTTCATCATGACTCGAAACAAGGTCATCCTTCACCGGCTCGCCATACTACTGCTCCCGGCCTTTCTCCTCCTGCTCTGGCCAATCTCTTCCTCGGCCCACGGCCTGCGGATCTTTGCCTGGGTCTCTGGTGATACGGTCACGGTGGAGAGTTCCTTTTCAGGTGGACGTGCCCTGGCCCGAGGAGAGGTCACGGTGAGCGAGAGCGACAGCGACACAGTGCTCTTGGCCGGGACCACCGATCCGGATGGCACCTTCCGCTTCCCCCTGCCTGATTCGGCCCGCACACAAGAACTGCTGATCACGGTCTCGGGCGGCGAAGGGCATCAGGCCCAGTGGCGCCTGGAGGCTCAGGAAACAGGTCTGAAACGGCCGACGACAAACGCGGTCGCAACCGCGGACCAAGACCTTGCCGCTTCCACGCTCGCCCAATCCACCCCTGCCCCGCCAGTACCCAGGACACTCCTGTTCCCCATAACACCCGTGGCACCCTGGCCATCCATGACACCAGAGACCCTGGAACAACTCGACCATCTTTTGAACGAAAAACTGGCCCCGATCCAGCGAGATCTGGCCCGCCTCCAGGAACGCAAACCAGACCTGCGTGATATCCTGGGTGGAATCGGCTACCTCCTGGGCCTGGCTGGCATCCTTGCCTGGGCCAAATCTCAGAAAAAATAGCGTAACTATCCAGTAGCACTCCATCTGCTTCGTCATCGGCCTGCTCATGTACTGATCAGTACACTTCGCAGACCTCTTTCTCGCAGCTGAAGCACTTCTGGATAGTTACAGTGCACGGTTTTATGTTCGTTTCCAGCTTCGAGATTTTAAGTATCAACAAAAATAAATACGAAAATACGACGAGTTAACATTTCAGTTGTTGCTGTGAAAATAAATGCCGGGGCCCCCGGTTGCTTTGCTGGATAGTTACAAGATAACCACAACCACTCAACACCATCCATCGCGTGAACCGCCATGACTAAAACCTTCCTCAGCACCCTGATCGGCTCCCTGCTCCTGTCTGCAACTGCGACCCAAGCACATTTCGGCATGGTTATCCCTGACAGCAGCCAGCTGGATCAGGACAGGCCGGCAAGCCCGGTCCACCTCTCCTTCTCCCACCCCTTCACTGGTCAGGGCATGGACCTGGCCCGACCGGCCGCCATCTATGCACTCAAGGACGGCATCCGCCACGACCTGGACGCGGACCTGCAGGCGGCCACGATCATGGGCCATGAGGGCTGGCAATTCAACTTTCGCCCACAACGACCGGGGGTCCATTGGCTGGTCATGGAGCCACGGCCCTACTGGGAGCCAGCCGAAGATCTATTCATTATTCACTACACCAAGACCGTGATCTCGGCCTATGGTGGCGATGAGGGCTGGGCCGAGCCCCTGGGGCTCAAGACCGAGATCGTGCCATTGCTCCGGCCCTTTGCCAATTATGCGGGGAACAGCTTCCGCGGCCAGGTCCTGATCAATGGCCAACCAGCCCCGGCAAGCACGGTCGAGGTGGAGTATTACAATCAGGATCATCGCCAGGCCCCCAGCGAGGCCCACATCAGTCAGGCCATCATCACCGATGAGCAGGGCTATTTCAGCTTCACCTGCCCACTCCCCGGCTGGTGGGGCTTTGCGGCCCTGAGTGATGGGGATTTCACCCTGCCTGACCCAGAGGGCAACAGGAAAGGCGTGGAACTGGGAGCCGTGCTCTGGCTCTATCTTGATCCCCTGCCCCTGCCCAGGCCATGATCGACGAGCCCTTCAGTGAGGGCAGCACCCTTCTCCACCGCAGCGATGCCCGGGTCAAGATCCTGGCCGCCCTGGTCCTGATCCTGGTTCTGGCCCTGACCCAGTCCCTGCTCACCGCCACCTGCGGTATAGGCCTAGGGACGATCCTGGTTCTGACTGCCCGCCTGAATGGCCGCCTGGTGCTGCGCCGACTGCTGGCAGTCAATGCCTTTACCCTTTTTCTCTGGCTGACCCTGCCCTTCAGCTACCATAGTCGGGACCTGATTCCCACCACTCTCCAATACAGTCAGGAGGGGCTGCACCTGGCTGCCCTGATCACCCTCAAAAGCAACGGAATCGTTCTCTGTCTCCTGGCCCTGCTGGCGACCTCGACCATTGCCCGGCTTGGACGTGGCCTCGAAGGTCTGGGCGCCCCCCGCCGCCTCACCTTCCTGTTCCTGGCCAGCTACCGCCACATCTTTCTGATCCATCAGGAATTCAAACGCCTCCTCCGGGCCGCGCGCCTGCGCGGCTTTGTCCCTGGTAACAACCTGCACACCTACCGCACCATGGCCCATCTCCAGGCCATGACCCTGATCAAGGCCTGGAACCGGGGCCAGCGGGTGCACCAGGCCATGCTTCTGCGCGGCTTCAACGGCCACATCCATACCCTCGACCAGCCGCAGCTGACCTCCATTGATCTCGCCTTCCTGACCAGTCTCACCCTGGCCGCCATCGGCCTCAGCTCCATTAATCTGCTATGACAACTTCTCCCCTGCTCGAACTACGCCACCTCTCCTACACCTATCCGGGGAGCACGGCCCCGATACTCCAGGACCTCAACCTGCAGATAAGTACGCAGCGCCTGGGCCTGATCGGCCCCAATGGCTGCGGCAAGACGACCCTGTTCCAGATCATGGTCGGGCTCGCGAAACCCAGCAGCGGCGAACTCCTTCTGGCAGGCCAGCCAATCCGCAGCGCCAAAGATCTCCAGGCCCTCAGACGTGAGGTTGGCCTGCTCTTTCAGAGCTCTGATGACCAACTCTTTTCACCCACAGTCATCGAAGACGTGGCCTTTGGCCCGCTCAATCTCGGCCTTTCTGCCAGCGAGGCCAGGGAAATCGCCGCGCAGACCCTGGCCGATCTGGGCCTTGCCGGTTTTGAGGAACGACTCACCCACCGCCTCTCTGGTGGCGAGAAGAAACTGGTGGCCCTGGCCACCATCCTGGCCATGCGGCCGCGTCTCCTGCTCCTAGACGAACCCACCAACAACCTCGATCCAGCCACCCGCGAACGGCTAATCACGATCCTTTGCCGGCTCAAACAGGCCCACATCATCATCTCCCACGACTGGGACTTCCTCGAACAGACCACTGAGGCCGTCTACACCCTGGAGCACGGCCACCTGCACCGCTGCGCAGAGGCCCGGCTCCATACCCATCCGCACATCCATCCCTACGGCGACCAGCCCCACAACCACCAGGGCAAGAGGCCGCCCTCCTGAGTGACAAACAAAAAGAATGAAAACAGCGGGCCTTGCGCCCTACCGCACCCAATGCACAGGGCGAGGCTGACACGATAAATGCTGCGTTGTGCTGCTGCCAAGGCAGCAGGAAGGGAAGAGAGACAATCAGCGCAGTCGCGCCTTGAGGGCCTGGCCAAGAATGACCAGGAGGTAGATGGTACCGGCAACCATGACGATGGCCGGACCGCTGGGGAGATCTGGGCCGTAGCTGGCGGCCAGGCCCCCGGTCACCGAGAGCATGGTAATCAAGGTGGCCCAGAGCATCATCTGCCACAGGCGACGGCTGAAATGAGAGGCTGCGGCCGCAGGCAGGGTGAAAAGAGCGATCACCAGGACTATGCCCACAACCCGCACCATGAGGACGATGGCCAGGGCTGTGAGGCAGAGGAGGAAAAGGAAGGAAATCTCGGCCTGCAGACCGCGCAACCGGGCAAATTCCTCGTCAAAGCAGATGGCCAGCATCCGGTTGTAACTGAGTACACCCAAGGCAATGACGATCAAATCAAGGATAATAATGGTCAGCAGATCCCCCCGGCTGATCATCAAAATATCGCCAAAGAGATAACTCATGGGGTCCACATAGCCCGGGGTCTTGGCCAGGAACATAACTCCCGTGGCCATACCCATGACCCAGATGGCACCGATCACCGAGTCGATCCGCTCGCCACAGCGCAGACTGACCAGGCCGATAATCAGGGCCGCGGCCAGGGCCGCCACAATGGCCCCGACCATGGGGCTCAGCCAGGTCAGATCATAACGGGCCTGGAAATAGAGGGCCGCGCCGATCCCACCCAGGACACAATGGGCAATGGCTCCGGCCAGGTAACTCATGCGCCGAACCACCACATAGGTCCCAATCACCCCGAAGGCCGGGGCGGCCAGAAGACCGGCGGCCAGAGCGTAACGGAGAAAGGCAAAGTTTGGGTCTGTAAGGGCCTTAAAAAATTCGGTCATGGCGATGCCCCTCCTCACCACAACTATGATCGTGGCGGACCATACGCACATCAGCGCCGTACATCTCCCGGATCAGATCACCGGTGAGCTCTGACGTCGGGTGGATCTTCAGCTCATGGTTGATGCAGAAGACCCGGTCGACCAGCTGCGAGACAAAACCCAGATCATGGGAGACGGTCATCACGGTCACTCGCTGACTGAGCCGTTTGAGGATCTCAAAGAACTGAAATTCCACTGCCGGGTCAACGTTGGCCATGGGTTCATCAAGGAGCAGGAGTTCTGGCTCGCAGGCCAGGGCCCGGGCAATGAGCACCCGCTGACGCTGGCCACCGGACAGTTCACTGAACGAGGAGGTGGCCAGGGATTCGACCCCAAGTTCGGCCATGAGCTCCAGGCAACGACTGCGGTCACTCCGGGAATAGCGGCCAAGTCCTGCCCAACCCGGGCGAGCCCGGCCCATGAGGACCACCTCCATGACCGAGACCGGAAAATCAGTATCATACTGAAGGTGCTGGGGCATGTAACCGATCTGGCTGCGGGCCTGTTTAGGCGAGGTGCCGAAGACCGAGATGGTCCCCTGCTGCGGGCTGAGCAGACCGAGGATAAGTTTAAGCAGAGTTGACTTCCCACCACCATTGGGCCCAACCAGGGAGACTGTATCCAAGGCCTGCACCGTGAAGGAGACATTGGTCAGAGTTGGGAGCTCGCCATAGGCAAAAGAGACCCCATCACATTGGATTATAGGTGGTTCAGTCGACATGACAGGCCCATACACTCCGCTTGTTGGTTGATGATATTACAGATTAGCAGCTCCCGCAGCTCCCCGCAGCTCACTATTGAGCCGCCAGACCCAGGGCCAGCTGCTCGGCCATGTAGGCAATATTGGCAAGGACATCGTGGGCCAGGGGATCAATGGCCAGCACCCGGGCACCGGTCGCCTCTGCAATGACCTGGGCACTCTGCCGATCAAACTGCGGCTGAACAAAGAGAACACTGATTCCCTCTTTCTGGGCGCGGCGGATAAAATCGCGCAACTGCCGAGGCGAGGGGTCCTTTCCCTCCACCTGCACGGCCCGCTGCTGCAACTGGAAATTAGCGGCCAGATAGCCAAAGGCCGGATGAAAGACAAACATGGTTTTCCCCTGATGCGGGCGCAACAGCTCGGTGGTCTGCCGCCGCACCAGAGCCAGACGGGCTTGAAAGTCAGCCAGGCCCGCTTCATATCGGGGCTGGCCTCCTGGATCACATTCGCCTAAGGCAGCGGCCACGTTTTCGGCCATGCGGGAGAGTTGCTCAAAACCAAGCCAGAGATGAGGGTCGTCATTGTGTCCATGGTCGCCATCACCTGGGGACTCCAGCCTGGGTACACCGGCGGCCATGTCAACCAGCCGCAGTTTTGAACGCAGGCTGATCAAGCGTTCCCGGAGTCGACGCTCAAACTCCAGATCAACGGTCAGATAACAGTCGGCAGCCAGTAAATCCTGGACCTGCCTGGGAGTGGGGGAAAAATGGTGGGGATCACGACCGTTTGCAAGCAAGACACCAACGCTCACCTCAGGACCGCCAATGGCCTCAACCAGGGCCGCCTGAGGCGGGATAGAGACAAAAATGGTCGGCGCAGCAGCCCAGGACAGCGATGCAGAGACCAAGGCAAACACGACACCAGCCACAAAGGAAAACACGAAACGCATCATCTGTTGACCTGCTCCTGAACGTCCATAAACACAATCTGCCCACTGATCATCTTGATTCTTTCTCCTCTGGTCCATCATCAAAGTACAAGAAAAGACTATGCGACTAAGACCGGAGAGACAAGGAAAAAATCATGACCACTGACAGGAGGAGCAAGTCCCCCTGTCAGCATTCATCACATGCCGTAAAATCCAGGGAAGAGAACGAGGGAAATCAGCACCAGAACCTGAATACAGATAAAGGGCATAACCCCCCGATAAATATCCACAGTCCGCACCCCGGGCGGACAGACCCCTTTGAGGTAAAAGAGGGAAAAACCAAACGGTGGGGTCAGGAACGAGGTCTGCAGGTTCATGGCAATCAGGATCGCAAACCAGAGTGGATTGATACCAATGGCCTCAGAGATGGGCAACAGAATCGGGACCACGATATAGGAGATCTCGATAAAATCGATGAAAAAACCCAGGACCATGATCGCCAGCATGGAAAGGATGAGGAAGCCCCATTTCTCACCGGGCAGGCCCATCATGAAATGCTCGACAATCATGTCGGCACCCGAATAGACAAAGACCATGGAAAAGGCCGTGGCCCCAACCAGGATGGCAAAGACCATGGCCGTGACCTGGACCGTGGCCAGGGCCGAGTCCTCGATGATCTGCCAGCTCAGCTTGCGGTACAGGGCCGCGAGGATCATGGCACCCATGGCACCCACCGAGGCCGACTCAGTCGGGGTGGCAATCCCAGCAAAGATCGAACCCAGAACCAGGACAATCAAGGTCAGGGGCGGAATAATCGCGACCAGGGCACGACCAATGGTCGCCTTGCGGCTGATTTCATCATTGGGGGGGATGGCAGGTGCGGCATCTTTATCAAAAAAAGCGACCACCAGGATGTAGAGGATATAGGCACCCACCAGAACCAGCCCCGGTTTCAGGGCCGCCCGGAAGAGATCACCCACTGGCAGGCCAAAGACATCGCCAAGGATGATGAGGATAATCGACGGCGGAATGATCTGACCCAAGGTCCCGGCCGCACAGATGGTCCCCGTGCTCAGGCGCTTGGAGTAGCCGTACTTGAGCATGACCGGCAGGGAAATAACCCCCATGGCCACTACGCTTGCGCCAACCACACCGGTGGAGGCGGCAAGCATGGTCCCGACCACTACGGTGCTGATGGCCAGACCGCCACGCACCCGACCAAAGAGGATGGCCATGGACTCCAGCAGACGCTCGGCCAGGGCCGATTTCTGGAGGACGATCCCCATGAATATGAACAAGGGGATGGCCATAAGGATAGTGTTGGTCATGGTCGAATAGATGCGGAAGGGCATCATCGAAAACATGCGGAAAAACTCATCAGCCACATCGATCAGGGCCGGATTGGGCAGCAACTCGATATAGCCGGCGATCATGCCGAAGAAGATGGCCGCAGCGCCAAAGGTAAAGGCCACCGGAAAGCCAAGGACCAGCATGGCCAGGGCGGCGAAAAACATGACGATTCCGATCATCTCTTTGCCCCCCGATAGAGATTAAAATTTTTGATCAGATAGCCCATGGCCGCAAAGATCAGAAAACCAAAGGAGAGGGGGATCATGGCCTTGATCAGCCAGCGAAAAGGCAGGCCGCCTGGGTCTTCTGAGATCTCCTGCATCACATAGGCGCTGCGGACAAAACCAAAGGAACCAAACAGGATCAACAGGGCCAGGGGCAGGAGAAAAAGCAGGGTGCCGTAGATATTTATCAGGGCCTGTGTTCGGGCACTGAAGCGCTCATAGAGAAAATCCACCCGCACATGACTCTCGTTCTTCAGGGCCACCCCGGTGCCAAAGAGGATAATCACCGAGAATAAATGCCACTCCATCTCCTGCATGCCCACCGAGCTGTTATGGAAAAAATACCGCATAATCACGTCGAAACAGACGTTCAAGACCATGAGGAGCATGAGAATCGACAAGACCCGTCCCACTGCGTCAACCAGTTTATCAATACCTTTTTCAATCATTATCAACATAATTCAACTACCCGAAAAACACCCTGCTAAGAACGCACAACCGCCCTGTCGGAACAGACACGTCGTTCCAACAGGGCGGCTAAGTAAAATACAACGACCAGCCAAAAGATTATTTGCTGAGCTCTATGGAGGTCTGGATATAATTATACTCGGAGATAATGGTCCAGGCCCGAGCCTTGGCCATGAAGGCCTGCTGTGAGGCGAGGATCTCCTTGAACATGGGATCCTTGGCCGCATTCTCTGCCATTACATCGTCAGTGGCCTGCTTCATGGCTTTGAGGACCGGGGTCGGGAAGGTCTTGATCTGGATATTGGGATACTCACTCTTCATTACAGCCCAGGCATTGGCGCTATCGGCAAAGTTCTCGGAGTACATGTCAGCGGTGACGGCCCTCATGGCGACCTGGAGCATGGCCTGGAAGGCAGGTGGCAGCTTGTCATAGGCCTTCTTGTTGATCATGAACTGCATCTCAGAGGCAGGCTCATGCCAGCCTGTGTAATAAAAGGGGGCAATCTTGTGAAAGCCCATCTTGATGTCCATGCCCGGGCCAATCCATTCCAGGGCGTCAATGGTACCGCGATCAAGCGAGGTGTAGAGCTCGCCAGACGGGATGTTGGTCACGTTGACACCGAGACGGGAAAAAACCTCACCGGCCAGGCCGGGGATACGCATCTTCAGACCTTGCAGGTCATCCAGCGTATTGATCTCTTTACGGAACCAACCGCCCATCTGGACACCGGTATTACCACCGGGAAAGGAGAGAACACCAAACTTGTCAAAGACTTTGGCCATATAGTTCATGCCCTCGTCATAGTAGAACCAGGCATACTGCTCAGAGGCGGTCATGCCAAAGGGCAGGGTGGTGAAAAAGACGGAGTTAACGTCCTTACCCTTCCAGTAATAGGCAGCGCTATGGCCCATTTCGTACTGACCGCCACCGACCATATCAAGGATACCAAGGGCGGCCTTGTGCTTCTCAGAACCTTCAACCCGGATGATGAACTGGCCATCACTCATTTCCTCGACCATCTTGGCCAGCTTAGGGGCTGGCGAGGCAAGCGGGGTCAGGGTGGATGACCAGGTCATGGCCAGATTCCACTTCACAACTTTCTCGGCTGCAAAAGCCGGGCTGGCCAACAGGGTCAGACCCGCAACGGCCATTGCAATCTTTGAAAAAATTTTCATTTTTTCCTCCTCAACGGATAAATAGATTAATGAACGGGAGAAACACCCCCCCAATTTCCTTCGACGAAAGCAAAATATTTAATGCAATGCTCAAATTAATGCAACATATGTTCGTTTAAATGCCTCCGAAACGAAGCCTGCCCCCCCTTAGCGACATCACACTTGCCTTCAGGGCTGGAAGGCCTTACAATCAAAATTGTCGAAACGTCCATACTGCACACCCTTCTGCCCTGTGAGACTTTATGCCTGAGCAGCCCCCACCCTCGTCAAGACTCCAGCTGACCCTCTTCTCTTTCGGTTTCAAATATGACGAGCCACCAACGGCCAGTCTGGTCTTTGATGTCCGCTTCCTGCCCAACCCCTACTGGGTCGAAACCCTGCGCCCATACAGCGGCCTGGAACTGAGCATAAGCGATTATGTCCTCAAGACCCCGGAAAGCTGCCGCTTCTTCGAGCTCCTCGAGCCACTCCTCCTGCACATCATTGCCGAACACGACAGCCAGCACAAGAAGGAGCTGCGCCTAGCCGTGGGCTGTACCGGTGGCCGCCATCGCTCTGTTGCCGTAATCGAGGCCCTGAAACAAAGACTAATCCACCTACCCGTCGACCTGACTGTCTTTCATCGCGATATCGACCGCGAAGAGTAAAAAGCAAAATCCTGGACAACGAGACATCGCAAACTTATCGTATACCGCTTTGACGGAGTTCTATCTTTCAAGCCATTGCCCGGAGTACCTACCATGAACAACAGACTACTCACCCCGCTGCTCATCCTCCTCTTTCTCCTTGTTCTCAGCTCCACCACCCCGGTTACTGCCGCCCAGAGCGGTCTGGCCGCCCTCAACCACAACGGCAACACCGTGATCGCCGATGTGGCCGAGGCCACCGTTGACAGCGTGGTCAACATCTCATCGACCAAGCTCAATCGTAACCAGGACCAGCCCCTATCACCGTTTTTCAACGACCCACTTTTCCAGCAATTCTTCGGCCGCAATTTCGACATCCCCCGTGAGCGCCAGGAAAAAAGTCTGGGCTCCGGAGTGATCGTCTCCCGCGAAGGCATCATCCTCACCAATAACCATGTGGTGGAAAACGCCGAGGAGATCATGGTCACCCTGGCCGACAACCGTGAACTGGAAGCCGAGATCGTCGGCACCGACCCCAAAAGCGATGTGGCCGTGATCCGGCTCAAAAAGACACCCACGGATCTCAAGCCCTTACCCATTGGCGACTCCAGCCAGATGCGTCTGGGTGAGGTGGTCCTGGCCATCGGCAACCCCTTTGGCCTTGGCCACACCGTAACCATGGGCATTATCTCGGCCAAGGGCCGGGCCGATGTGGGCATCAATGACTATGAAGACTTCCTCCAGACCGACGCCGCCATCAACCCTGGCAACTCGGGCGGCGCCCTCATCAATCTCCGGGGTGAGCTGATCGGCGTCAACTCGGCCATCATCACCCGCTCGGGGGGTTATCAGGGGATCGGCTTTGCCATTCCCTCCAACATGGCCCGCTCGGTCATGGACAGCCTGATCACCCATGGCCGGGTAATTCGCGGCTGGCTGGGTGTCTCCATCCAGGATTTGGACCGTAACCTGGCCGAGGCCATGGGGCTGGAAATGAACAGCGGGGTGTTGATCTCAGACATCGTGGAGGACAGCCCGGCCGCCCGAGCCGGTCTCAGGCGCGGGGACGTGATCCGCAAGGTCAACGACCAGACCATCGAGAATGCCAGCCTTCTGCGCAACTCGATCGCGAATCTGGGCTCCGAGGCCACGGTCAACCTGGAGATCCTCCGCGACCGAAAAGAAAAAACCATCCAGGTCCATCTGGTAGCCCAGCCCGAAGACCTGGCCAGCGATACGACCCTGGACGCCAATGATGGCATCCTGGCAGGCCTCAATCTCTCTTCCTTGAACCCGGCAACTCGCGAACAGTACAAGATCAACCCCAGGATCAAACAAGGAATTGTGATTACCGGGGTCAAACAGGGGAGCAGCGCCATACAGGCTGGCCTGAAAACGGGCGATGTGATCCTTGAGCTCAATCAGCAGCCCGTAGACTCGGTCAAGACCTTCAGTAAGATCTACCAGGCCGCCACGGACAAGATCCTCCTGGTCATCTCCCGCCAGAACAGCCCCTTTTACCTGGTCCTGAACAAGTAAACAGCATGGCTGAACCCGATTCGCATCGGGTATTCCGGCGATTATCACGAGCCCATCATCAAATAAAAAATCCCACAAACGCTCAGATCAGACCGAAAGGTTCCCTACTCCGGCCTGATCTGGGCGTGCCCTCTGAATACCCAGCTGCCCCCTTTTGACCCAACCTCAACCGGGGTTGGGTATTTTTTCCACATCTCTCGCCCCTGCAGCACACCCTCTTCCATGTTTACCATTCAAACTTTTTCTACAATAACAAATAACTATAGAACTAAAATCATTTCTGGCACGCCCCTTGCTT